>MDSQ01000235.1_pt1 | contig 12125 bp, 4 predicted proteins | sample 1008251 | NCBI WGS metagenome assembly MDSQ01 (sample SAMN05526597, study PRJNA338239) | gut metagenome | isolation source: Hindgut content | host: Naso unicornis | place: Saudi Arabia: Red Sea | collected 2016-05
CACTACATTGTATGTGTAGGCCTGAAAACTGTGATTACTCATTCTTATACATTCTGTAACTGGGGTCATTTCAACTAAACTGAATTATATTGAATCCTTGTTTTGTTAGCGGCCCTCCAGGAATCACTTTAAGTACCCCGGAGATCCAAAAACCCCACTTAGAAAACTACTCCAGCTGTGTATAGAGAGCAGGAGACAAACAGAGAGCCAGAGAGAGCTGCAACCCAAAACTAATGTCCTTTTCCTCCAAAGAGCTAAATGTAATAATAAGTCCTCAGGCCCTTCTCTGCAGCTGTCAGAAAGATCAAGTTACAGCACCATATGAGCAAGAGAGAGAGAGTGTGTGTGTTTGTGCAGGAGAGTGTATTTGTGTGTGTCTCTGCAGAGTGTACTTAACACGCTGAATTCCCATCTGAAGGTCTATATAACCAATTTGGCTGCTTCAAAGAGCCAATGACCTGATGAGCTGAGGGAATCATTAAAAATCATATCCTCATTTTTATTCCTACCTGTTCTTATTTTACCCACACTGTATATTTATCCTCAACCTGCTCTTATGCTTTTCTTTATCATCACTTTGATGTTATTCTTATCACTACATTTATCTTACGCTTGTTTTATTTTTACACTCATCTTTATTTTCTCCTTGTCTTTATCCTTTTGCCGTTTCATCTTTATCTTATCTTTGGGAGTGTGAAACGGGTCTAAGTATCATTTTTATGTAGGCCTACACATTAGTTTAATATATAATTGGGAAGCTTTTGAAGAGCCTAAAAGTCCAGCGACGCTAGCAGCTCTGCACAGCTGCACTTAAGCACAGCATCAGTTAGGCTAATTGGTTATGTCACAAAGCTAATATTCTCATAATGACAACGCTAACATGCTGATGTTGAGCAGGTATTATGTCCACCATCTTGGTTTCACTCGTTAGTATGTTAACATCCGCTAATTACAAGAAACAAGGCTTTTGCACACCTGTAAAGAGACAGGTACATCAGAGAAGACCACAGGTCGACTGAAGTAAAGCAAACACAAAAAAGAAAAACAACAAAAACGTACACCATCCAGTTTCTTTGCTCATCATTTGTTAATTAGCTCTAAATACAAGGCAGACCTGAAGCTGATGGGAATGGCATTAGTTAGCAGATGCTATTTTTTTTCCTGATCAGTCTACTAGATGAAAAGTTAAGGGATCATTAAAGGAATGTAACTATTTACATTACTACACTGTAAGACATTTCAAGCTGTTTCAACTTGCAAATGAAAGTTCACCTGCTGCCTTGAAAACGCAAGGTAACTCAACTTGAGGATAATCTTTGTTTCAACTCAAAAGTTGAAGTTCATCAAGTTGATATGACTACAATGTTCTAGTACTCTCAACGTTGTTTTTCAAGTTGTCCAAGTTGATTTAACCTTTAACCGCTAGTTGTTTCAACTTTTTACTGTAAGTTAAAACAAAGAATTATTTTACATTATCAGTGCATGAAAACTTAATTTACCTAGTCCAACTAACTCACATTTCTGCATTGTTATAACTCATAGTTCAAAGTTAAAATAACTTATCAACATTTATACAACTTGCCATTTCTAGTCAAGATGATTTAACTTTAAAATTTGTTGCAACTTAGATGTATAAGTTGTCTTGACTGATAATTCCAAGTTTGCTTATTTCAGTAACAATCACTGAATTCTCGCAGCCTCTCTGTTCAGAAATATAACATTTATTTGAAAAACAATGTTATACAGCTTAACTGATCTCAAACATGCCTTCACACCTAAATAGGTGGGTTGATGCTGAACATTAGGCTCATATAAGACAATCAATGGGTTCATAAAATCCTGAGATGAACCAAGAACAGTGTTGCATGTTGCGTTCTTTTACAAAACAGCTGACTTTTAACACATCAGTCTCAGTTATGATAACTGCCAGTGCTGGGGTTGAGAGAGAGAGTAAACAGTTTTATAAAATCCAAATGTAAACATGAACAATATGATACAATGTATCATGATACTATCCCAAAAAACAGAAGTTTAACTAATCTGCTGGTTCCCACATTCTTTCAAAACTTGAAATGAGAATAAGATGGAAAAAAAAAAAAAAAGAAACGGAGCGTTTGAGGTATTGTGGGGTTCTGCTGAGGCAAATTAAGGGATACTGAGAGCATACAACAAACGTCCATATCTAGATAGCAGATCTGAAACAATACTTAAGTAAAATTGTCCTTTTGTTAACTAATTAGGACCTCACCAAAGGTTCTTACACATTTTAACAAACCTACACATCAGAACAGTGGTCAAGGTCTTCACCTTTTAATTTATGCTCCTTTCTTGACATGCTTGGTCCATAACTGACTTGTGTTGTACAAACTACACTTTAAAAACATAAGCAATTTGTAAGAACAATGCAAAGTCCCTAAAAACAACTTCTTCTCAGTATGAGCTTGAGATGTGCATTAATTTGTGTAAAGGTGTTATCTTGGCAGCTTTATCTATATCTGACCTGCACTGTACAAACTACACTGCTGGAAACACAAACAATTTATGAAGAACAATCCCAGAGTCCAAAAACTGCGTTTTCTTCTACAAGGAGCTAAAGATGTGCATTCATTTGTTTACAGGCGATATCTGAGCAGTTTATTTCTGAGACCATGGATTCTTGCTGAGCACTGGTCCGGTTTAATGCTCATGATGACCCTCTGAAGGAATTCAAAGGAGTACTTCATGTTGCGGGGGTACTCAAGGTTAAGGCAGTAGATTGTGCCCATCAACATGGCAAAGCCTGTGGGCACATCTTTGAGGTCATGAACGATGATCGTCTCCTCTACCACCACAGCCACATTAAAGACTTCCAGAGGAAATGCATCATGGAGAGGGCCTTCGTGTCCAAGAAGCAGTCCGACCTGCATTCCTTTCATTATCACATCGAGGGTTTCTCCATGAACCTAATGACAAAGACATACACATCTCAACTGACATCTCCTGTTTGTAATTCAAAAAATGCAAAACAACAATATACAAATTGCTATTATTACATTTTAGATATTAGTAGCCTCAAAATAGACTGGATTTTGTTGTGCCAATGCCAAAATCAAGTAATTATTTTGTGTTAGTTTATCATTAAAGTAACTTGGTGTTCATTTATCTGTTATTTTAACCACAAATCAAGCTCACTCTGATATTGCATCAAACATAGATCATGTTAGGGGTTAAAGCAGTTTTCTAATGAAAAACTGTCTAACATTTTCTGGATATTTTTTAATGACTAATCAATAATCAATTGTTAAGGCAGCCAACTATCAATTAAAGAAACTAAATTTGTATCCCTACCAATAAATGAAGACCACTTAAATTGTGTGTAATGAATTTTAATTTACCAGTGGTTACTTTTCCCCAAAGTATTTAACGTACAATTTTAAGACTTTAACCTATAAATAAGATTATTTTTTACAATGTTAGAAAAATATGACATTAAGAGGACAATACAAGATAAACAGCAAGGTTTGGTGTTTTGTATAATGCTTTAAGTTGGGGGGGGTGTGTCCATGTGAGTATGGGGACTGGCATGTTGAAGTATGGTGTAGCTTAACCCACAGTAAGAATTTTTACACAATTTCTATAAAAATAAGCATTTCTTTGGCAATGGCAATGTCTCAAATAAAGCGAGAGAAAAGTGAGTGTAGTATAACATGTGTTAATATATTGACTTACATCACACATCCTGATTATATCAGAGGAATCCTCTGAAAGAAATTGAGGAAGACCAAGTAGGGCAGCTGCTCTCCTGTTTTGGTTTGTGTCCTCGAAGAGAAAAAAAAAGACAAGAGTTTCAGTGAATCCTAATCTAGAATCCAAATTTTAGTAAACATTATTAGCAATGTTTTTCTTATGCCGTACATACCTCTTTTTGAAGACACTCCAGAATTCCACTCAGGTTCAACTTTCTGCTCGATGCAACAGCAGCTTTGTACACTCCCAAAAGACTTGGCACCATGGCATCTAGTCCTTCCAGGAATGACTCCAGCAGGTCTGTAGTGACAATTCTGTGGAACTCAGCGCTTAGCTGAAACAGACACAACAAAACCGCAGCGAAAAGGACATGAGTGAGGGAAAATCACAGCAGCATAGCACTGTAGCAATAGGAACAAAGAAGTCACAAATATCGCTGCAAGAAAGACAACATGCTTGTTGTGGAAGAAGCATTCAGATACCCCTGTAAAAGTATCAATACTGCACTGCAAGTCAAAATCCTTCATTCAAAACATTACTTGCGTGAAGTACGCAAGCATTATCGACAAATGTAAGGTAAAAGGTAAAAGTAAAATTATTCATGTTGTAATTAAATCTCCCTCCTGTCAGTGTTTTACTATTATATCTGATGTCTATGGATTAGTATCACTACCGCATTCAAATTAAAAACATCTGGAGATGCATGGTTTCACTGGACAGGAAGGGGATGACAAATTGCAATCTGAAAGTAACTACTAACTAAATAAATCACACAAATGTAGTGCAGTAAAAAGTAAAATTTTTGCCGTGAGAGGTTGAGGAGTAAAAGTAAACAATTGTACAAAAAAGAAATACTCCAGTGAAGTACAAGTACCTATAATTTGTACCTAGTAAATTATAACTGAATAAAGCACTTGAGTAAATGACTTTCACTTCCACTACTGTTTTTGACTACACATAACAAAATACAGGAATTGTATGCAGTACTGAGTTGGCGAAGGATTACCTGTCTTTGACAAAACAGTGCAGGCCATCTGTTCATGACTTCAGAGATGAGTGGCTCATCACCGATGACCTCCTGTCTTCGCTGTGAGAATGTTGCAATCATCAGTTCATCCAGGAGCTGTAAGTCTGGATCTCTCTTCTGCACTTCTAGAAGCATTGTCTCACGATCCTTCTCTGATTTAACCGCAGTCTGTCCATCAGGTGGCTCTGGCAGGTAGTGAATCTCTCCCTTTTTTGACTTCTTGACTGGCTTGGAGCGTCCCTCTCCCCTTTTTCGTTTATTTACAAGAACTTCAGGGCATCCAGCTGCCATCATTCTCTGACGGTAATTGCCCATCTTGAATCTCAAGCTGAACACCCAGCAATACCATCCTTTACCTGACCCAGGCTCCCTGAGACAAGGGTGCTTTGCAACAAGAGCTTTGGCTACGCTTTCATAATGATCTTTACTGGGATAGGCTGTGATTTTGGATATGATATCAGCAAGTCTGTCTAGTATTTCACTCTTCACACCCTTTGAGATGACCATCACAGTTCCATCCTTGGCATAGGCATCATTTGCTGCCCGTAGTTGAAACTCAACATCATGGGAAAAAGCTGGGATAACAAAGGGATCAGGCCATTCAGCTGAATCACAACTAGTCGGGGAACCAAGGCTTGCGGTGTCTAATGTTGAGTCAGAAGCCACTTCAGTGGACGTGAACAAAACTTTCAGAGTGGCTCGCTCCATTGGTAGGTCCTTGATATCTGTCAAATTACAGAGCTCATTCCCAAAGTCTGGATCTTCAAATTGTAAAATGAAGTTCCCTCGGAGGCCCAGAGTGTTGCGCAGTACTATACACAGTTCATCGACTGACGAGGGAACATCCTGTAGGGTGACACGCCTTATTTCCTGAGGTGAGACGATAACTCGGAGAAGCATCATTGAGGAGTCACCACCAGCTGAAACACAGTGAACAAACAAGAAAACACTTAATATTAACAAACCTTTTTTTTCTTTTTGAGTGAATCTAAAAGAAGTTTTACATAAAGTTTAAATTAGATGATAAAATAGGCGCATTTACTGCAGTTAAGTGTATGTGATTGTGTTGATCAAATGGTTACTACCCTGTTATATGCTACAGAGAGGAAGGGTGTATTTAAATGTACAAAACAACCCTCCCTAATCAAGCATTACCTTAATGTAACAGGAACGTCCTTGGAGTGACTAGCAGCTTTCCTTCAACAGGGTATGCAGCAAGGGGGGTGTAGTCATTCAGACTGTGAGGATCAACAACCACAGTTACTTTAGGGTCTCTTTTGGCCAGCTGGTAACACCTGAGATGCTCCAGGAAGGCCGCTGTGAATAGTTCCATAATGAATGATATGCAACCATCCACTACACAGATCTCCAGTACTGTCCCAAAATCTGGCAGTCCACTTGTCTGTCCAACTGAGAGCACCATTCCTTTAGAATACTTTGTCCCATTTAAGTAAGCAATGGAGGTGAGGGAAACAGAGTCCAGACCTTTAAACTTATTCCATAAAGCCTCTCTGATAGCAGCATCCAAGATGCCCACAGACACAGCTGATACTCGCCCAGTCTCAATGCTTGGTTTGAAAATTGTTGGCATCTCCAAATAATATGCCAACATCAGCTGATGTCTTGTGGCTAAAGTGTGCAGAACATTTTTGAAGTTCCCAGTGTTGTGAACCACTTTTTTAAAGAATGAATGCTTTGCCTCAAAGCGTATTGTCCAGAACTCAATGAGCGGACCAAATTTCTTGATCAACACAGGATAATGTTCAAGATAATGATGTTTAGGGCGTAGTTTGAAACCAGGAAATATTTCTAAAAGCAACTGTCTATGGTCACAGATTTTTGCTTGTAGGTAGCACAGGGTTTCTGTTGTGAATGAGGGGCTGGATAACAGCTCCACAATGTCTTTCAGTTCAAGGATCAGAGACCAAGTTTTTTCACATTCTGGGATTCGGTGGCCAATCAGCAGTGGAAGAAATCGCAGAAGCGCCCAGTTCTCGTGTCCATTGCCACCAATAGTTCCATTTTTTGAAAAGTTTGTATGGATTGATTGAGGTCGGTTAGTTTTGTCACAAAACTGAAAAGGAAATGATGCTATTCTTTCATTAAGGTCAGTCAATGTGAAATACTTTTTAGCAATCAGATCTGAAAGACATATGCACAGTTCCACAGGTACAATTCCTTCCAACAGATCATGCAGAAAATCCGGTGGAAACCCTTTTGCAGGATGAAAGTGGGCAAGTCTTCTTAAAGGACAGTCTTTTTTCAAACCATCAACACACGAGACATCAGTTGTCTTGAGGACAGTAACAGCTTCATCAAACAATTGTGGTGTTCTCAAAGTAAAATTCCCACTTCTGACATCATGCTCCTGAATATCTACACGGTTAGCCAAACAAAATCTGCAAAATTTCTCGACATTAAAAGACTCTTGGTATCCAGCAAGTGAGTGTGCACCTAAGTTATCTGCAGACACAAACAGAACAGTACCTTTGACATAAGACCCAAGACTTTGTACAAATACACCTATGTTCTCTAAATGCTGGAGATCTCTGATAAGTGGCTCCAAAACCTTGCTGTAACCATACTGTTTTATGTGTACAGTTTTGCACAGTACAGCTAGATAAATTGATGATAATGTTGATCTAAGTCTTAAGGGTAAGTTGGCTATCACCCAATAAATGCCACACACTTTGTGTTTCTTTTTTGAAGTCCCTAATGGATTACAGAGTTCAAAATCATCAATGTATAATCCAAGAGCAATTCCTAATTCTTCAGTGAGAAGTTTGTTTTCTTTAAAGTATTCACCATCTTGAAATGAACTGTAATGACCTTCCCTTTGACTCAATTTCTGTAATGTTTGAAGAATCTCACTTCTTTCCAACAACTTACTTAACAAATCTAAAACAGGGACATAAACAAATGAATGGTTTTTTTCTTGTGCATTTAGCACATACTCGACAGGTTCAATGACCGTAAAGTTTTTTTTATAAAATGACTGTCTTTTACGCTCTGTGCCCAAAGGCCCCTGCCTCGAAAGAAATTTCAGTGGGTTCAAAGATTGTATTTCATCAGACAATGATGCTACAACAGAGGCATCAGCTACGCAGTTATTTGCATCCAATACTTTCTGTATAATTTTCTTTATGTTTTGATTAGCAAATTCTCCGATGTCAAATAACTCATCAATTACTTCCTGTATAGCTGAATTTGAAACATGTAAAATTGTTTGCATGCGGAGCAATAAAGATGCCAACTGATTTTTAATGGCCTCTCCATCTTCAAAAAGAGGTTCAGCCTCCGGTATAGGATCATATGAAGGTGATTCCTCAGCATCAGAAATAGAATCCTCCCTGACCCCTACTATTCTTTTTGTAAGGGTATGATCTACACAAAGCTCTGGTCTTAGACTATTTAGGGGGGAAAACTTATGATAGCGACTTCTATGAGCAGTAAATGTTGATAGTATACTAGACTTGAAAGAGCAATCTGCAAATGGACATTTAACTGTTTCCCTGTTTCTTAAATGTGTCTTCAAGTGAGCGTAATATTTGTTAATGTCACTAGGCTCTGAGAATGTGCACAAATCACAGCATAACTTAGTCACAATTTTTTTACCTTCTTTCACGTGTTCTTTCAAATGATTTTTAAGTTCAGCTTGAGTTTGAAATGTGCTCAAACAGTCCTCATAAATACAGACAAGGCCTGAGCTCCTCCGATGATGTCTGTGACGCTCTTTGTAATGCTGAATTATTCTTCCTTGCCCATTGGTGGTGAACACACAAAACTTACATTTCCACTTCATGAACTGGACATGCTTGTTGACACCTGTAAACAGAAAATAAAAATGAATTGCATGTTTAGGTAAAAGACAATGCATTACAAAAATAACACCCAAATACTTGTATATTTATTTTTCAAGTGTTTAAATTATTAGGCTACTCTTTCAAAATACATAATATTACTTGTTGGTAAAAACCTGCTACTATAACATTTACTGCCAGACCTGAAAACAAAACAATGAATCCACCATTTAAGCTGCAACAAGCGAAGGAGAGGCTAGCTCGATCAAGTTACACACAGGAAGTCATAAACCCAGCAGCAAATCAGGTCAATTTTCAAAATAAAAACACCTTGTGCAAAAAGTTTGGTTTTACGAAATCACCTACGGCGACCTATGACGTATGGGCATACGCACATGTCAACATTGTTTTATAAAGATGGGAAATGAGGATGATGCTATGATGAAATTTCTGTACCGAACTTGTGCCGAAATGTGGTCTAAACCGAGATATGAACCGAACTGTGACTTTTGTGTACTGTTACACCCCTACTTTTGTCACTTTGCTAATTAGGTTTAACTATTTATACCTAATACTGTAATTAACATTGGTTTACTTAGTTCGACAATTTGCAAGCGCATTTCCACTATTGCATATAATGTCCAGCAGGGTGAAAATAGTGGCCAGCTACTTTTATTCCCCCATAGATTAGGCTAAATTATAGACTACACAGTGCATGGGTAATTCTGAGTGCATTTCCAAAATGTTCTAAATCAACATAATAATATCTCACTGGAAACAAATCTAAAATCAAATCAAATTAAATCATATTCCTGACATCAAAATACTGTGTAAGGTTACATAAAACATCCCAAAGGGGCAACAAGTTAACTGCGGAGGGTGTGGTCACAACTTGTTCAACAGGTGTTTTAAAAATTTCTCGTAGCCTTCTTTCTCTACTCTAATTAATCATTTGAATCTACTAGGGCTGGGTATGTCAAGAACCTCACAATTCAATTTTGATTCTTTGGGTCACCATTCTTTTTAATATTGACCAATATGCTTTGATATCAATTCAATAATATACTTAAATAGACAGAAATACCCAGATAAGTCATTACAGTACCTTCTGGTAGTTGTTAATTAATAATGTGTGCATTAACTGTATTTGTTAATGACAAACTGACCCCAAAATGTATTTTACCATTTCATTATTCTTTCATGAACAAAGAATAAAACATTAACATAACAGTATGATCTAAAGTGCAGACTACACAGCTAAGAGCTTGTTTGTTGGGTGGAGAAATAAAATTACATAAATCAATAAATAGCCGACAAACACTTTTGATTTCTTCACATTTAGCTGACATCAAAACTAACAGGGTTCAGAAAATTTGAGGATACACTTTCAGGGGTTTGTTGGCCTACTTAATTTGCGATAAACATTATGTAGCCTATATATGCAAATGAGCCATGTGCTTTTTACGCAAAATAGCCATGCAAGCTGCCTCAAAGCCTGCACCTTGTTTCAGTTTAATTTTCATTCATTGTAACCGTAGCAGATGTTTATATACATCTCTTCCCAAAATTAATTTAATGTTACATCCCTCCCATCCTATTTTTAATTAGTTGCAATGCACTGATGAATCGTTTTTTCTCCGTCTCATTGTATCTGTCTTGTCTGCACCACACACACAGAGCGGGGCAAAGGCAACGAGAAAATGTCCGCTCTTAATTTGAGTTGTAACTTATTTCTGCAGCATGCACAGAACGATTAAGGTCACAAGTAAATATCGGCATATAAATAATTATTAAACAATATTAATAAATTAACTTTTATACTTACTGGTCGATATAAATGCAAGGAGCGAGCAAAGCCATTGAATGTCAATCTTCCAGCCACAGTATTGCTTATTTTGCCCTAGACTTAGCTGTCTAACCAGCTAGCTTTACTAAGCTAATGTTAATGGCCGCTAGCAAACCATCATAGTTAGTTCAGTGGCCCACAAATGAAAAACGAATATTGCGGACACGCTTGAAACTAACCCTGAGTGTTTGTATTTTCACAATGTTTTGCATCTATCAAAAGCATGACTAATTAACGTTAAGTCAGTCCACCATGAGTGATGTACGAAATTTTTAAGCTAACATCAAGGCCAAGTATTTTGTCTTTCCAGGCTATTAATAAGCACAACGTCAGGTTAACGTACATAGTTAGCTTTATATAAGTTACACGATCCAAACAAAGACAACCTAACATTTTAATATAACGTTAATTTAAACTTACCTCCTGGAGCTGCCTCACAGGAGAAATAAAATCCACATCGTAACGTTTCCCCGCTCCTCCTTGCAGATAGTCCGTTAACCTGTATCGCTCCGCCTCGATTGGAAGGCCTTACACAGACACAGACTCTCTCCGCAGGTGGCAGTCCCTTGTCATTCACCTCAAAGTGACCCTATTTTTTTTAGGAATTCAAATATGTGACTTGTCTTCAAGATATAACAGTAATTATGTCCATGCTTCAACCATATCATCACTTTAAAGGGGAATTTATTTCAAATTCAAATATGGCCACACCCTTTTTTTTGTCTGGCTCCAAATCCCCTTCTCCCGCCGTTTTTCTTTCCTCTCTTTTTTCTACAGATAACTTACAAATGCAAGTTAAGTCAACTTGGACAGAGCTTACAAAAATTTGAAATAGTCAAGACAATGAATTATTGTAAGTTTAACTTTCGAAAACTAGAACAGCCGAGTTCAAAATCCAAAACTTGTCAGAGCTCTTTGAGTTAAAGAGAAACAGTAAGTGAACATAACTAAATGGGGCTGCAATGTTTTACAGTGTATGTTCTGGTCTTACATTGGGATTGTGGATGATAAAAAGTGCAATTTTCCTTTAATGTAATCCATTTTGGGGCTCATTGTTTCGATGTAATCCGGTGAGTACATCACACCAGTACATTATTTGGTGCAGCATTATTTTGACTGATGTTCTCCTCTGTCGGATTTGATTTTACTAGTCAGTCAAAATGGGGAGACGCCAGTTCTGTTAGCCACTTGTTGCATAACAGAAAGTTTTTGCAGAATTTACCTCATTTTGCTCAGTGGTTATGGCTAATATTGTGAAGGATTTCATTCAATATCCCTGTGAGGAGCTGCTGCAATGCACCAACGAACAGTTGATGAAGATTGCTCAACCTGAAGAGCATCACCAAGGCAAACCTGCAAGAGTCAGTTTTACTGTTCGATGGGGGAGGTGAGAGTGGTGTCAGTGCTTCTATGATTGGATTAATGGTTGAAATTAGATCGTAAAAAGGAATCGGGGGGAAAAAAAGTATTAACCCAAGACCAAACAAACCAAGCCATGCTCAGCCATGCTCAGGCACCCACAGAAATATGTGAGCACTGACACCGGCTCAGGTGTTTGCCGCCCTCCTAATAAGCCACTCCCTCTCAGAAACAAAACAGAAAGCAACAGGAAGTGGGTCAGAGAGCTCGGGGCCGTCACACCTCTCAGATCAGACAATGAAGATATTTTACTCGGCGACTCAGACTTGTGTCTTGCTCTGTCTTTGTTAAATGAGTCTCTGCTCCA
>MDSQ01000236.1_pt1 | contig 12113 bp, 10 predicted proteins | sample 1008251 | NCBI WGS metagenome assembly MDSQ01 (sample SAMN05526597, study PRJNA338239) | gut metagenome | isolation source: Hindgut content | host: Naso unicornis | place: Saudi Arabia: Red Sea | collected 2016-05
AGGTGTTGGTTTTCTTTATAAAAATAATAAAGTGCGTCTTGCCAACATTTTGCATGGTGGTGGGCAGCAAAAAAATTTGCGCTCAGGCACGGAAAATACTGCTGGCATTGCTGGTATGCATGAAGCTGCTGTTTGGTGCTTTAGCCAATTTGATGATATTCGCGAACATTATCTTATGTGTAAACAACATTTGGCTGATGGTATTTTAACTACTATTCCTAATACCAAAATTAACGGCCCTTCAATAGGTGAAGGTGCGCCTCATATTTTAAACATTGATTTTGATGGCATCAAATCAGAAGTATTACTACATGCTTTAGAAAACCATGACATTTTTGTATCAGCTGGTTCTGCTTGTAGCTCTAAAAAACAATCTATACGTCCGAACGCTATTAGGTTTTCGTTTTCTAAATACACTTCTTTAGCTGATTTAGATTACACTGTTAAAATTTTAGACCAACAAGTTAACATTTTAAGACGCTATAGCGCTAGATAAGAGAATCTCCCTGGTCAGCGTAGCTGACATCCCCCGAGCCACGGGGACTTTAAGTGCAGGGGGCTTTCGTAAGAGTTGTTAAATAACAAAGGAGAATTTAAATGGAACATACAAACAATAAAAACGTATTTTTAATTAAATACGGTGAACTTGCTATTAAAGGGAAAAATAGATATATATTTGAAAATCGCCTTCTTAGCACAGTACAAAAAAATCTTAACACTTTAGGTAAGTTTTATGTAAAAAAAGAACAAGGCCGACTTACTGTAGAGCCTGCTGATAACAATGTAGATGTAGAACTCGTTATTGAAAAACTCAGCAGAATTTTTGGTATTATAGGCATTGCTTATGGCACAAAAAGCGATGAAGTTTCTATGGATGCTATTAAACAACTAGCTTATGAGCATATGAAAGATATGAACAACGTAACATTTAAAGTTGAAACTAAAAGGTCTGATAAACGCTTTGCTCTTACCTCTATGCAAGTTAGCGCTGAAGTTGGCTCTTATCTACTAGATGAATTTGGCGACAAATTAAAAGTAGATGTAAGAAATCCAGAAGTCACTTTAATGGTTGAAATTCGCAGCAGCAGCTACGTATATTCTAAAACTTATGCTGGCGCTGGTGGAATGCCTTATGGTACTAATGGTAAAGCTACGTTGTTATTATCAGGTGGCATTGATAGCCCGGTTGCTGGATGGATGGTAGCTAAGCGTGGTGTTGAAATTGATGCGGTTTATTTTCATAGTCCACCTTACACTAGCGAGCGCGCTAAAGATAAAGTTATAGAACTTGCGAAAAAAGTTGCCGTTTACACTGGTAGCATGAAAGTTCACGTTGTACCTTTTACTCAAATCCAAATGGCTATACATGATAAATGCCCTCATAATCAACTAACTATTATTATGCGCCGTATCATGATGGAAATTGCACAGCGGATTGCAGATAAAAATAAATCGCTAGCATTAATCACTGGCGAAAGCATTGGTCAAGTTGCAAGCCAAACTCTACACAGCTTGGTAGTAACTAACGATGCCGCAAATCGTCCTGTTTTTAGACCGCTAATTGGTTTTGATAAGCAAGATATAATCAACTTGGCTAAACAAATTGACACATTTGAAACATCGATTTTACCTTATGAAGACTGTTGTACTATATTTGTTCCGAAACATCCCGAAACGAAACCACAGTTAGAATATATAAAAAAATCAGAAGAAAACTTACAAGATATAATAGAAGAGATGATTTGTGAAAGCATAGTTAATACAGAAGTAGTTGAAATATAATCAAAACGCATTAGTACGCTATACAACATTTTGTAAACAATTTACAAACCCACGTATAATTATTGTTATTTTCTAATTTTCATGGTAAAATATTAATAAACATTAACTAGCTCTAACATAGAACGTAGTTAGTAAATAGAAAGGATGAGATAATTATGATTAAGGTAATTGAAATTGCAGATGAAAAAATAGAAGTTAATCCTACTTTAAGAGAAATTGTATATCATCGTACGTACAAATATCGTATGTGTAATGCTATGGAAGGATTAGTACTAACTGAAACTAGCATCAAAATTGTTACTTTTTCTAGACCAAAGCAAATTAAAACTATTGAAGATATTCCTCAACGTAGCATAGTACGTGTTAACTTAACTAACAATGATAACGAAAGTTTTGTGGAAATATTTATTACTGATGGTTCCACAGTTAAACTAATTGCTAAACCTACTCTTAATGGGATTGCAATGGAAAAACTTAAAGAAATTTTCAAATATATTACTACCTATGAACTGTAAGTTTAACCCCACATCTTTTGGTGTGGGGTTTTTATTGTACAAAAAATTTTTCACAAAAGTTTTTTGAATTTTTGTCATCAATCACCAATTAACAGAATATAAGTAATATATAAAACTTTGACAAAGAGGTCAGCCCTAAGAGGGTCTGGCCTCTTTTTGTGTTTATAAGGGGGATATATTATGAAAAAATCAGTAGCATTATTATTAGCATTAACAGTTTTACCATTAGCAGGGTGTGGAAATGAAAGTACACAAGAATCAGCAGATACAGTTACAGTTGGCTTGCTACATTCGCTAACAGGCTCTATGGCAATTAGCGAGCAGTCAGTAAGAGATGCTGAAATATTAGCTATCACAGAAATTAATGAAAGCGGTGGAGTTTTAGGTAAACAAATTGTATACATACAAGAAGATGGGGCTTCTGACTCGTCTACATTTGCAACTAAAGCTGAAAAGCTAGTTGACAGCGACAAAGTAGCCGCTGTATTCGGTTGCTGGACTTCATCATCACGAAAAGCAGTTAAATCTATCTTTGAAGATTATAACGCGCTTCTATGGTATCCAGTTCAATATGAAGGTATGGAATCTAGTAGCAATATTATTTACACTGGCGCAGCTCCAAATCAACAAATAGTTCCGGCCATTGAATACTTAATCGAGCAAGGATATGAAAATTTCTTCTTACTAGGCTCTGACTATGTATTCCCACGCACTGCTAATATGATTATTGAAGCACAAGTAGAAGCTGCTGGACTTAATGTAGTGGGTGCAGAATATGCTGATATGGAACAAACAGACTTTGCAGCTATAATTGCTAAAATTGAAGCTGCTCAACCAGATGTAATTATTAATACACTAAATGGTACAGGAAACGTTTCTTTCTTTAAACAAATGTCAGAAAAAAATTACACTGCTGAAGACTATATGACAATGTCATTCTCTATAGCTGAAGAAGAAGTTGCTACTATTGGCGCTGACATATTAGAAGACCATCTAGTGTCTTGGAACTACTACCAAACAACACAAACTGATGCTAACGATGACTTTGTGGCTGCTTATAAAGAGATGTTTGGAGATAGCAGGGTAACATCAGACCCAGCAGAAGCAGCGTATGCAGCTGTTTACTTATGGAAAGAAGCAGTTGAAATGGCAGAAAGCTTCGATGTAGATGCTGTCTTAGCAGCAATTGCAACAGGCGAAGTATCTTTTGACGCTCCAGAAGGCACTGTTGTAATTAATGGCGATAATCAACATCTTGCAAAGCCAGTTAGAATTGGTGAAATAAGAGAAGATGGTTTAATTTATGAAATTTACTCAACAGACTCACCAGTAGAGCCAGACCCTTATTTATACACATATGATTGGGCAGTTGCTGCTGGCATACAACCGTTAGAATAAAAATAACAACACCGCAGACAATGGAGGTGATTTAGATGGAACAGTTTATTAACACATTTTTTAATGGGATGAGTTTAACATCCATAATACTATTAGCGTCACTAGGACTATCTATAACGTTCGGCCTAATGCGTGTAATCAACATGGCACATGGCGAATTTATAATGATTGGCGCTTATACAACTTACGTAGTTCAAACTCTACTACAATCGTTGCTACCAAATCTATACTATATACTAGCTATTCCAGTAGCGTTTATAGTAGCATTTATATTCGGAAGCATTCTTGAAAAGCTTGTTATCTCTAGATTATACGGTCGTGAAATAGACTCACTATTAGCCACATTTGGCGTGAGTCTTATTCTACAACAAGCAGCACGTACGATATTTGGTTCGCAAGGCGTAAACGTAAAATCGCCTAGCTTTCTATCTGGTGGAGTTAACATAGGAAACTTAACATTTTCTTATAACCGACTTTTTATAATATTTTTAGTATTATTTTGCTTAGCTGGCGTTTGGTGGGTAATGTATCGCTCACCATTTGGTAAGCAAATGAGAGCAGTAATGCAAAATCGAGCTATGGCACAATGTATGGGCATTAACTCAAGGCGAGTTGACAATCTAACTTTTGCTATTGGCTCTGGCATTGCTGGAATTGCAGGATGCTCCATTGCGCTGCTAGGTTCGGTAGATTCAACTGTTGGGCAAAGCTATATAGTAAATGCGTTTATGGTAGTCGTACTTGGTGGAGTGGGTAACTTAAAAGGAAGTGTTATCGGCGCAATGATAATTGGCTTTGCTAGCATATTCGCTGAAAATTACACCTCAGCTACTATGGCCAAAGCAATAGTCTTATTTATAGTAATACTATTTTTACAAAAACGCCCACAAGGCTTATTCGTAACAAGAACACGCGACTTAGATTAGAAGGAGGGGTGAATATGATTAAAAAACATGCAGACAACATTTGTTTTGCAATTATTATTGCAATTTTAGCATTCGTACCATTACTTCTACAAATGGGCTATATAAGTGGTGGTTCGACTGTTATCTTTATAGGCAAATGCATTGCCTATGCTATAGTGGCTATTGGCTTAGACTTAATTTGGGGCTACACTGGCATCTTAAGCCTTGGCCACGGATTATACTTTGCACTTGGCGCTTATGGAATGGGAATGTTTTTAAAGCTACAAAGTACTGGCGGTAAAATTACTGACTTTATGCACGTTGGCGGTCTTAGTGAACTTCCATTTATATGGACATTGTTTGAAAGCCTACCTTCTGCTATCTTCTTTACTATAGTAATACCCGCAACTTTCGCTTTTATTATTGGATTCTTTATATTTAAAAATAGAGTAAAAGGCGTTTATTTCTCTATTATATCACAAGCTCTAACTTGGGCTATGTATTCAATCTTTATTGCATTATCACCATATACAAACGGCAACGTTGGAATTACAGAAATCCAATCTTTAGTCGGTAGCGTAAAAGGTGATGCTAACAGAACCAACTTGTTTATTGTATTTTACTGTTCTATCGTTATCCTAACACTCGTTTACATAGTAGCGAAATTTTTAGTTAACAGTAAATTCGGCAAAGTTCTAATTGCTATTCGCGACGGTGAAAACAGAACGTATTTCTCTGGTTACCAAGTAAGTATGTATAAAACTTTTATTTACACAATCTCAGCTATAATTGCTGCAATAGCAGGAGCTGTTTTTATTAACTTTAATGCTGGTGTTACACCAAGTGAAATGACTATTTCAGCTTCCATCACAATGGTAATATGGGTTGCTGTTGGTGGTCGCGGCACTATAATAGGTGCAGTCATTGGTGCGTTTGTAATTAATATTGCCCAGTATAATCTTAGTTCTGGTAATCTAGTTGAAGTTTGGCAATATATCATTGGTTTAGTTTTCTGTTTAACTATACTATTCTTTAAAGGTGGCATTGTTGGAATTGCTACACAACAAATACCTGAATTAGTTAACAAACTTAAAAGGAGGCGAGTACATGACAGTGTTAGAAATTAAAAATATATCTGTTAACTTCGATGGATTTTATGCCCTGACTGAAGTTAACGCTAGCGTAAAGCGAAATAGTATACATTTTTTTATTGGACCTAACGGTGCAGGCAAAACTACACTACTTGATATAATCTGTGCTAAAACTAAACCTACTTCTGGCACAGTGCAATTTTATAAAAACGGCAGCTACAAACCTACTTGCCTAACTGGAATGAAAGAGTATCAAATTGTAAGAGAAGGAATTGGTAGAAAATTTCAAGTGCCTTCAGTTTTTGTTAACCTTACTGTAGAAGAGAATATGATTTTATCACTTAAGGGACATAAAGGAATTTTTGAAAGTATTTTTAAAAAACCGTCATTAGAACAGTTAAATGACATTAAACAAGTGTTGGAAAAAGTGGGATTACTAAGCAAGCTTAACGTACGCGCAGGAACGTTAGCACATGGACAAAAGCAGTGGCTAGAAATTGGGATGCAGTTGTTGCAAAAGCCAGAAATTATTATGCTAGATGAGCCAGCAGCAGGAATGGGTAAGCCAGAAACTTTTAAAACTGGTGAAATCTTAAAAGAAATTAAAAACGAATGTACTATTATTGTTATTGAACATGACATGGAGTTTGTTAAACAAGTAGCTGATATAGTTACTGTGCTTCATGAAGGTAAAGTTCTAAAAGAAGGGAATATCGATGACATTTTACAGGATGAAATAGTGCAATCAGTCTATTTAGGAAGGGGGAAAAAGCATGATTGAAATTAGTGGACTTAAAACATACTACGGCGAAAGCTTAATTATTGATAGTCTAGACTTTAGTGTAGCAGATGGTGAAATTGTTGCTCTAATAGGTAGAAATGGAGTCGGCAAAAGTACTACTCTTAAGAGCATTATGGGGCTTGTGAAAACTCCTGCTGGTAGCATTATGTTTAATGGTAAAGAGGTTATCGATTTACCTACATATACACGAGCCAAACTAGGCATTGGATATGTACCACAAGGTAGAGATATTTTTGCACAAATGACTGTTGCTGAAAATATAGAGCTTGGTTTACAGCCACTTGGTGGTAAAGGTAAAATCCCAGATTACATTTATGACTTATTTCCTATTTTACCTAAATTTGCAAAAAGAAAAGGCGGCGACTTATCAGGTGGTCAGCAACAGCAGTTAGCTATCGCTAGAGCGTTAGTAGCAGAGCCTAAAATCCTAATTTTAGATGAACCTACAGAAGGCATTCAACCTTCTATTATAGAAGATATTGGCGTTGCTATTAAAAAAGTTAATGAGTGGAAAGGTACTACCATTTTATTAGTAGAGCAATATTTAGATTTTGTTATGAACATTAGCACCGTAGTTAACGTGATGGAACATGGCGAAATCATTTTTAGTAGCAAAACTGCGCAGACTCAAGGAACGTATATTCAACAATTAATGACTCGCTAGTAGATTTTAAACTCAATAAAAGATTCGCTAGCAGATTTTTAAACCAATAAAAAAGTGGATTGGCCCAACAATCCACTTTTTTTGTTGTGTAAAACTTAAAATGCATCAATAAAACGGGCAAATATAGTAGCAGCTTCAGCGCGAGATACAGAGCCTTGTGGGTCGAGCAAATTATCATCTTTACCAACTATTATATCGTTAGATATAGCCCATGAAAAAGCGGAAACAGCCCATGTAGATACCAAATCAGCATCGGCGAAAGTAGTGCCAGATTTTAATCCAGTAATGCCGTTTAAAGTCAATCCTTTATACAATGCATAATCATAAATAGCACAAACTAGTTGCTCGCGAGTAATATTATCGCTAGGTCTAAATGAGCCATCATCAAAGCCCGAAAATACACCTGCACTAGCGCCCCATGATATTGGTTCTGCATACCAAGCATTTTCATGCACATCCACAAATTCACTTACAAAAGGTGCTTCAATAGAATTTTCCATTCGGTGAAAAACAGCCGCTACCATGGCTCTAGAGCAATTAACAGTAGGATAAAACTTATCATCATCCTTAGAACCCATTAGTCCATACGAATACATTAACGCAACATCATCATAATACCACTCATTAACACAAACATCAGAAAAAGTTTGAGCTACACCAATATCATAACTCGGGTCTGAATCACTATTAGCAACAATATTATTAGTAGCATCGTTATCAATATCATTAGTAATATCATCAGCATCCTCATCAGCATCCTCATCAATATCATCGCTATCGCTACTAATTCCAGTTGAAGTAGTTAAACCTTGCGTTAAATTCACCGGAGAATAGTAATAGTCATAATAAATATTACTTGAAGAAGCCGTGGATAAAGTTGGCGTAGCTGAAGCTGTCACTTCATTACTAATGCCTGCCGCATTTTGTGCTTGCACCTTAAATGTATAAGTTACATTATTAACTAAATTTTCAATTAAAACTGACGACTGATTTGTGTAAAAAACTTCAGTGTCGTTTACGATTATAGTATAACCGATAATAGGTGCGCCATTAGCTTGCGCAGTTAAATTTAATCGCACTTGCGAATTACCAGATACAGCAGTAGCTGTAACAACAGGCGCGAGCGGTTCTACATATATGCTATTTGAACTTAAAATAGTTCCTGTATAATCCCCACTTCCAACAACTTGCATAGTTATCACACATCCTAAATCATCATTTGAAATCGTATAAAACTCATGCCCTTCGCTAACGACAACGTTATCGCGCAGCCAAACAGTAGTATATGTAGCATCTGTAGATAAATTTGGGCTAGCACTAATAATGCTATCGTTACTAGAAATGCTTACTTCGCCTTGAAGTATAGTTTTTCCTACTTCAATCGTATTTTCTATAGTCCCACTAAACTTATCATCTGGAGTATATACAGCAGTTATAACATTATCTGTGTCTTTTATAACATATGCAGAAGAAGTTGTTGTAACTGCGTTATTATCCACAATCCACTGATAAGAACCGCCAGTTTGCGCGGCCGTCGGAGTAACATTAGTAACGTTAGCACTTAGCTCATTATCCGTATTAGTTATAGTAACAGAGCCACAAACAGCCATCTTATCCACGTTAACGCTAGCATTTAAACCGTCAGTAGCAACTGTAATAGTAGTGTCAGCATCCGCTTCGGTTAACATATACGAACTGCCACTAGTTATTTCGGTTCCATCGCGGTACCATGTATAAGTTAGTAAATCCGGCGAAACACCGTCTACACTAGCGCTTAAAATTTTATTTACTTGCGCTGTTCCTACTATAGATAGCTCTGTAGATAGATCAGTAGCAATAACTGAGTTAAGTTGAATATCTTGAGTGAGTAAAGCTGGAGTAAACGATTCTTGAGTAAACAAAGCTGGAGATGATGTAAGTGACCCTGAGATTATTAGGGAAAGTATTAGTCTATTCATAAAAATTCCTCTTTTCTTTATAAGCTTTTAACCACGTTTTAAATCATAAGATTTTAGAATAAGTTTGTATATTAGTTAATTATAATGCATACTTATTTAGCTGTCAAACTTGATTATCCGCCTATAAAGTGCTATAATTTTATTCGTTATTATAACTAAAGGAGGCTTGTTTTATATGTATGATTTTGAAACTTGTGTAAATAGAGAAGGTACTGCTGCTATTAAAGTTGACGGGGCCATGATTAAAGAAAGATTTGACTTAGACTATTTTGATGATACTATTTCTATGTGGGTTGCAGATATGGACTTTGCATGCGCGCCTGAAATTGTAGAGGCTATTAAAAACCGCGCTGATAGACTAATCTTCGGTTACACTATGCCTAGCAAAGACTATAAAGATAGCATTATCAACTGGTACAAACGCCGTCACAATATGAACATTGAACCTGAGTGGATTGTATTTAGTAACGGTACAGTTGCTGCCATCCGCAATGTGCTATACGCTTTAACTGAAGAAGGCGATGGAGTTATTATCCAGCCTCCTGTTTATTATCCATTTGAGCAACAAATCCGCGAAACCGGGCGCAAAATTGTAAATAACAATTTAGTTCGCAATGATGATAATAGTTATAGCATTAACTTTGACGAATTTGAAGAGCAATGTAAACAGCCACACACTAAAATGTTTATATATTGTAATCCGCACAATCCAACTGGTAACATTTGGTCTGCTGATGAAACGCAGCGACTACTTGATATTTGTGCTGCTAATAACGTTATTGTATTTTCTGATGAAATCCATTGCGACCTTATTCGTAGTGATAGCGAATTTGTTTCAGCGCTTAACTTAAGACATAGCAAAAACTTAATAATCGCTACAGCTGTTAATAAAACTTTTAATGTAGCAGGGCTTCATATTACTAATCTGGTTATAGAAAATGACCAATATCGCAATAAACTAGTTTCATATAAAGGAATGGTTGATTTATCACCATTTGCATTAGAAACAACTGTGGCTGCGTACAACCGTAGTGAAGATTGGGTAACACAACTTAATAACGTGTTGGATGAGAATTTAAATTATATGGATGAGTTTATTAAACTAAACTTGCCTAGAATTAAGTTTGTAAAACCTCAAGGGACGTATTTAACATGGCTAGACTTTTCTGATTATGGTATGAAAGGTAGCGACTTACTAAAAAAAATTGCTAGCGAAGCACACTTAATTTTAGAAGATGGCATTATTTTCGGCGAATGTGGCGAAGGGTTTATTAGAATGAATATAGCTTGCCCTAAAACTGTTTTAATAGAAGCTTTAGATAGATTAAAAAGAGTTTTTGGTTAATAAAAAGTCCAGAAGTATTGTGCTTCTGGACTTAAAAAAAGCACCTTTACACAATAAAGGCGCTCTAAATTTAATAATAAACAATATAATTACTTTTAATTAACAACTCATGTGCTTTAACTCTATCATGATGATTAGAAAATGAAATACGCAAAATCCCAGCATCAAACTCTCGCTGATTCACAATTCCAATATCTTTAATGTTAATCTCATCATGGCTTAACAACGTGGCTATAGTAGCTATACAACCGGGCTGGTCACGCACATCTACAAATAAAGCAAACACTTTTACAAACGCACTCTGTACTCCTTCTCTAAAAGTATCTCTATAAGACTTAGCATTTAAAAAGAAATCGTACATATTATCTGCCTTAGAATTTTCCAAATCATCTTTAAATGAAATTAAAATATGAATAAAATCCGTAAGTACTTTAGCAATTTCATCTTTATTAGAAAGACATATGCTCTGCCACATAGCAGGGTTGGAAGAAGCTATTCTAGTTATATCTTTAAAACCTCCTGCTGCTAGTGTATGCAAATGGTTAGTATCGCTAGACTTAACTAACTGAACTAACGCCGAAGCAACTATATGGGGTACATGACTTATAGTTGCAGTTGCGAAGTCGTGGTAACTTGCTGGGATAACAATCGCAATAGCGCCTAATCTCTCCACAAGCTTCTGTAAAATAAACACAATAAAGTCTGGCGTTGTGCTATAAGGAGTCAGGATATAGTAAGCATTTTCAAACAGATAGTTAGTAGAAGCAATGTACCCTGACTTCTCGGAGCCAGCCATAGGATGGCCACCAACAAAATATACCTTTTTATCCTCTTGCTCTATTATCTCATACACCTCATTAATTACCTTAGACTTTGTGCTACCTACGTCTGTTATAATACAATCATCATCAACATGTTTTAGCAGAGCTTTAACAATGCTAACTGTATGGCTAACTGGAGTGCATACAAAAATAACATTACAATCAGAAAATTCACTACCAATTTTATACGAAATTTTATTTATGATACCTTGGTTTAGCGCGTGAGATAAAGACGACACATTAGTGTCATAAGCTACAATATAGCTATGTTGGGAATGAACTGTTTTTAAAGATTTAGCTATAGAGCCACCAATTAAACCTAATCCTATAATTCCTATTTTCATCTAATTTAACCTCCAAACTTTGCTTTTTTACTTTTGCATTAGATGCGCGATGTCACAATAAACTGGAATGCCGTTTTCATAGCGAGACTTAGCTTCACCTTGAATTAATGGCAGCGCGTATTCTATATAAGCCTGTGATACATCGCTATTAAAAATCCATTCTGCAGGAAACGGTTTTTCCAAATTAGCAATGCTAAAAATGTCCTTGCTTACTATTTCATATTTATAAGGCGAGTTAGATAACCTATTAAAGCACATCATCTTACCAGTTTCACCATCAAGCGCTGCGGCTACTGCTGCTGTCCCTAAGCTAAAAGCGCCTTGTATATCAACTGAAGAGGCGCAATGAGCCGAGCTACGTTGCAGCACATTAATTTCAATTGAGCGAATTTTACAATCCACTTCATCGCGTAATCGCGATTCTAAAACTTTAGCAACGCCACATAACTGATGATGGCCAACAGCGTCTACAGTTTCAGTTTCTGCTG
>MDSQ01000237.1_pt1 | contig 12084 bp, 10 predicted proteins | sample 1008251 | NCBI WGS metagenome assembly MDSQ01 (sample SAMN05526597, study PRJNA338239) | gut metagenome | isolation source: Hindgut content | host: Naso unicornis | place: Saudi Arabia: Red Sea | collected 2016-05
CTTCAAGAGACACACTTACTTAACACTGATCACCAGAGACTTAGTAGACCTTGGATAGGACAGATATTTCACTTGAAATTCAACCAGAAAACTAGGGGTACAGCTATATTGATTCGAAAAAATGTTCTTTTTGCCCCAAGAGATGTCCTTGCAGACCCAAATGGCCGCTATACTAATGTGTCTGGCACATTATACCAGAAACCTGTCATTCTAGCTTCTGTATATGCTCCTAATTGGGATGATTACACCCTTATGAAAAATTTTTATCTTCTCTCCCAAATATAAACTCTCACATGTTAATTATGGGAGGAGATATGAACTGTGTCACTGACCCCCTGCTCGATAGGTCTAGCCGTAAAAATACAGTGCCTTCCAGAATGGCTCGAACTCTCTCTTCCTTCATGGAACAATACAGGTACATTGACCCATGGCAATTCCTGAACCCCTCAGCAAAGCAATACTCTTTTCTTTCACATGTACACCAGACCTACTCACGTATTGACTATTTCCTCATTGACAAGACTTTTATCTCCTCCATAGGATAGCCATGTCGGACCATTCTTCTGTAATTCTGGATCTCCATTTCGAACTGAAACATAAGAGCTTTAGGTCGTGGCGCCTGGATCCCCTTTTGCGTTCTGACACCGCTTTTTGCAAACACATATCAGATGCCATTGATTTCTTTTTGGAGACAAACAGATCTGAAGACACATCTCCTACGTTGCTATGGGAAACCCTGAAGGCATTTATTAGAGGCAAAATTATTTCCTACACAGCTCATACTAATAGATGTCACAGAGCATGGCATAAGGAATTAGAAGACGCTCTTGCTAACATAGACACCCAACATTCAGCCAATCAGTCACCTGATCTCTATAAGGGGAGATTGAAACTTCAAACTGAACTTGACCTTCTGTCAACAAGAGAGGCTGAACAATTACTGCTACATTCTCGAGACATGTTCTATGAATCAGGGGACAGAGCTGGCCACCTTCTAGCCCAACAGTTGAAGTCCAGGAATGCTTCAAATCAGATAGCACAAATCCGTAATAATACAGGTATGATTACTTCTGACCCTGGTGAGATCAACGACACCTTTAGGGAGTTTTACTCTCAGCTCTACACTTCTGAGTCCCCAGATGATGGGGCCCACTTGTCACAATTCTTTGCGAAGCTAGACATGCCTAAAATATCATTGGAGGATCAACAATCGCATGATAGCCCCTTACAACTTTCCGAGATTACTGCAGCAATTAGATCGATGCACAATGGGAAATCCCCTGGGCCCGATGGGTTCCCAGTGGAATTTCATAAAAACTTTTTAGACAAATTGGCTCCACTAATGCTAGACATGTTTCAACAATCACACCAGCAGGGCGCTCTGCCGCACACTCTCACACAGGCCTCTATATCCCTAATCCCTAAAAAAGGCAAAGACCCACTTAGTTGCTCATCATTCCGTCCAATTTCACTTCTGTCAGTCGATGTCAAAATTCTTGCTAAGGCATTAGCTCATCGTTCAGAATCAATTGTACCTTCTATCATTTCTGAAGATCAGACAGAGTTTATTAGACAGCGACACTCATTCACTCATTGAATATTCGAAGGCTACTTAACATCATTCACACTCCATCCTCACCTTCGGACCCAGAGGTAGTCATATCCCTCGATGTGGAGAAGGCCTTCGATAGGGTGGAGTGGACTCACCTGTTCTCCACACTGAGAAGGTTTGGCTTCAGGAATAGCTTCATCTCTTGGATCCGTTTGCTTTATACTTCTCCCCAAGCATCAGTGTGTACAAACACACTAAATTATTCCCTCTTTCTCGTGGCACGCACCAGGGGTGCCCGCTCTCCCCACTCTTATTCACGCTCGCCATCGAGCCCCTTTCTATTGCGCTAAAATCTGAAACAAGATTTCTGGGTATCCAGAGGTGGGGGACGGAACACAAAGTCTCGTTATATGCGGACGATCTATTCCTGTATGTGCGTAACCCAGAGTCTAGTATACCACACATAATGTCTATTTTGAACTCCTTTGGAACATTCTCGGGGTATAAATTGAACATCCAGAAGAGTGAATGCTTCCCCATTAACCAAGCAGCCTTATTATTGTTGTCGTCGTCCATTCCATTTCAGTTCTCTAAATCAGGATTCAAATACTTAGGTGTGTTTATTACATGGTCCATTTGCACTCTAAAAGAACAGAATTTTACAGCTCTGACAGAAAAGATTAAGGTGGACCTACACAGATGGAGCCATTTGCCCCTCTCTCTGGCAGGGAGGGTGCAAACGATGAAGATGAATGTATTACCCAGGTACCTGTACTTTTTCCAATGTATTCCTGCTTTCCTGCCCAGATCTTTTTTTAATACTGTTGACTCCATCATTTCCACATTCATATGGGCGGGCAAAAACCCCAGAACATGTAAAACCTTTCTGCAACAGAGTAGATCAAGAGGTGGACTAGGCCTACCGAATTTTCAATGCTACTTCTGGGCTGCAAACATGCATAAGCTGTTGCTGTGGTTCACTTCTCCACAGAGCAGCTGGTGCCAACTCGAGACTGCCTCTTGTATCTCCTCTTCACCTAAGGCTCTGGCATGTAGCACCCTACCGACCCCTCTCTCACAATACACGGCTAACCCCATTGTCACTGCTACTTCAAAGATATGGGCACAAATAAAGCGACACCTTGGGTGGATTACCCTTCCACAATCAACCCCTATCTGCAATAACCACCTCTTTTTGCCGGCTAAGATTGAGCCAAAGTTCATGACTTATGCTGAAAGAGGCCTAAGATGTTTGGAAAATCTGTACGTGGATGGGTCTTTTGCCAGTTTCAATCAGTTGCACGCCACTTTTGGGCTGAACTCCTCAGACTTTTTCAGGTATTTTCAACTGCAGGACTTTGCCAGGGCTCACTCTCCATCATTTCCCCAAATACCCCCTCCCAGTGGTTTGGACCATATACTATCTGCTGCCGCCTTACCTAAGGGGCACATCTCTTATCTATATGAACTTGTCTTACCAACTAGTGAATCCATGATTGAGAAAATTAAAGCAAACTGGGAAAGTGATTTGCAGATTAAATTTTCTGACCAGTTCTGGGGGGAGGCTTTAGAAGCTGTGAATTCATCCTCCTCTTGTGCTCGACTTAGCCTTATCCAGTTTAAAGTGTTACATAAGGCTCATTATAGCAAAGCCAAACTTGCTAAAATCTACCCAGATACAGTGGAGGATAAATGTAACAGGTGCTCTCTCTCCCCATGCGACTTAGCTCACATGTTCTGGCTGTGCCCCAAACTGGTTGGGTTCTGGGAAGCGTTCTTTAGAACCATCTCTGAAATATTACAGATTCGGATTTCACCATCCCCCCACATTGCGATCTTTGGGGGACCAGAGGACATTAACACTATGAGTAAAATTCAAATGAATATAACTGCTTTTACCTCACTAATTGCACGCAGGAGAATCCTATTGCAGAGGAAGTCATCCCTACCGCCATCTTTTAAATCCTGGATAGGGGATGTCATGTCCTTCTTAAAATTGGGAAAAAATTTAATTTTCTTTGAGAGGGTCTTCTGATAGATTCTACTCTCATTGGAAGCCATTAATTAGCTATGTAGATAAGCTCCCTGCAGGCAATTTTTTTCGGTAATGCTGGGCTTTGACCCTGCCTGCTGCCTTGTCAACTATCTGAGGTCCTGTACCTGTCTGTCGCCCGCCCACTACCCGCCGCCTGCGGCCCACCACCCCCACCTTATATACGGGTGCGGGGGTGGGTGACATAAGGTGGTGTATCAATGGTCCTGGCTCTCATAGTAATGTATATATTGCTCAGGTATCTGTTACTCAGGCATTTATTTTTATTTATTCCCCTACTTGAGTTTTATAATTTTATTTTATTTTATTTATTTATTTATTTATTTATTTATTATTATTATTTTCCTTTCTCTTCTTTTCCCTACTTCTCATTTCAATAATCGAGTTGTCCTTTGCAGAATGGGTATGTGGGAGGGTTGGCAGAGGGACCATAGGGTCCTGAGCTAGGACGGAAAATGGGGTAAAATGAAAATGCTATGTGTCACATGCCTTTGTATTGTACAGTGTCCCTGCTGAATTTTCTTGAATAAAATATGGAGAAAAAAAAAATTTAAATTACACAAAAAAAGTACCATGTAGCTCATGGGAATGTCATAACCTGGAAACTTTTGTATGCTGTTGTGCATTTCCCCAAAACAATATTATCTTGTGTCATTTCCAAAATAAATGCGAGTGATCTGCTTCTATTTCTTCACATTCTCTCCAGCATTCGTGTTCAAATATTTACTCTTTATCTTGGACGTGATAAAAACTGGATCAAATTCTTCCAAGAAAATTCCCTCCATATCCAAGAATTAGTGGATGTCTGATGTATTTTCCACATCTTGCCAATCATCATCTGATATTTTTGTGTTGAACTCTGATTCCCATTTTTCTTTTATATATTTAGTTGAGTGTTTGTTTATTATCATTTTTTTCTATAAAGCAGATATAATTCTGTTTTTTGTTTCTGTGTACAAACGGATTATAATTTGCATTACACCATTCACTTCAGTGGAGGGAACTATCCAGATTTCTTTTCAATAATGGTCCCTTAGTTGTAAATACCTATAGCTTATCTAAACCATAGTTATCTATCATATTCTGGAAACTCTCAAGTACTCAGTCCTTCTCCAAGGTGCACCATGCTGTGTGTTTTGCCCTCAATTTGAGTTAATGCTTTAATTTCATGTTAGAAGTTTAGTATATATTGGTTGTGCTTTCATTTGTAGCAAACCGACGATGTGCTTTTATTTTGATACATTGTAAGAATGTGAAAACTTTATTTTGAAATGTAAGCATTGCATTGTGGGCATTACTCAGCAGTCTTCATTGGGAACAAGCAGAGAAGCACATGGTGAAAGTTTTTTCTGTCTTCAACCTTTTTCACACCCTCGAAAGCAATGGCTGTAAGTTTGATCATTATTTACTTCTTTTGTACAGTTTGATTAGTTGTGTGTGCAGAGGGAAGTTTAATAAGAATTCATTTCGGTGTACATTGATGATGCTAATGATAACTTTGCATGTTAACGTATGACCAGCATATATTGTGTTGGAAATTGATATTAGCACTTATTAGCCAGCTGTGTTAAATTCATACAGTAATTTTGTTGTAACAGCTAAAATATATGTCTTTTTTATTTTTCTGTTTATCACAGTTTCACTGGTAATTTTCACCTGTCATGCTGAAGATTGCAGTCAATAAAGGGAGCAAGGCGCTCGCTTCCTGGCTCGTGAAAATCGAGTTTGGCTGTCTGTTTAACTACGTTAACATACTAGCTGTATAAAACACGTTGTGGGAACAGAACAGTGAAAAGCCATACCATCAGTAGGTGAAGAGAAAATGCGAGGACATAGTCATGGAGTCTGCATCAGAAACTAGCAAGAGTTCATCTTCCACCAAGGCTTTAGGCAAGGCAGCATCAAAAGCTGCCTCTAAGCGCTCATCTTCTTCTAAGTCATCTGTCCATGAAGCAGCTGCCTTTGCCAGAGCTTCAGCTGAAGCTGCACATACCAAGGTGGCCTATGTTAAAAAACAGCAGGACATAAAAAAGCAGAAAGCTAAGCTAGAATGAATGAGCCTTTATTGTAATTTATACAGAAGTACAAGCGAAAATACAGCAATCAACCCATCCGTACATATACAGACAGGACAGAACTACAAAAAGCTATACTAGAAGCAGATTTGGAGGTTTTGGAGATTGAAGGGGAAGCAGAAGCTGCTTGAGTAAAGGCGGAGGTTCTAGAAGAAGCTGCAGGTATGGTAAATGAAGATGTGCAAAGTAGAACAAGTGATGTCCCACCACAAGTGGTCAAACAAAGGACAGAAGAGTATGTGCAACACCAAACACAGCTCCATATTCAAGATTCTGCTTCGCCACTTCACATGGGAATCTTACATCATGAGAAAAATCCCACACTGCAGATATCACCAGTGGATATAAAGGAAAGCCATACACCCATCTTCAAACCCTCAATTTATGAGCGTGCACAGGCAATTGATTGCACATTTACACCAGAGCAAGCAACTAGCCCGTACAGACGTATTCCTAGACAACAGGATCAGCATCATTTTCCTGCAGCCAACCCTCCACCCATGGAAGAGTTCGCCAAGTTCCTGGCACGCAGAGAGTTAGTGACTACTGGTCTCTCTAAATTTGATGATACACCAGAGAGTTTTAGAGCATGGGAGTCCTCATTCCTCAGTGCAACACAGGGCTCGGGCCTCACATATAGTGAAGAGTTAGACCTCCTAATAAAGTGGCTTGGTAAAGAGTCATCAGAGCATGTTAAAAGGATTCGCTCTGTTCATGTCACCAATCCCCAAGCTGCCCTCTATCTGTCTTGGGAAAGACTTCAAAAATGCTATGCGACGCCAGAAATTGTAGAAAGTGTCCTGTTTAAAAGACTGGATAGCTTTCCTCGTCTGTCTGTGAAAGACAATGTGAAACTGAGAGAACTCAGTGATCTTCTCATGGAGCTGCAGGCAGCTAAGAATGAAGGACATTTTCCTGGCCTCAGCTATCTTGATACTCCACGTGGGATAAAGCCGATAGTGGAAAAGTTGCCTCCAGGCCTACAGGAGAAATGGCTCCTCATCGGTTCCCGTTACAAGGAAGAACATAGGGTAACCTTTCTCCCCTTTTCGTTTTTTGTAGAGTTTGCCCACGGTCAGGCTAAGGCCAGAAATGACCCAAGCTTTGTCCTGTCAACCAACAGCCAGTCTTACAGCAAAAGCGAGAGAACTCCACCAAGACACAGTGGGTTCAAGGCTGCTGTATCCGTGCATAAGACAGATGTTTCTGCACCTGTTGACACAGATCGCATAAGTAAAGCAGAGAGTGAGAGGAGAGAGAGTGATCCTGCTCGGTTCTGTTCCGTTCACAATAAAACACATCCGCTGGTGAAATGTAGAGCCTTTAGAATGAAACCACTGCAAGAACGGAAGAACATTCTGAAAGAACACAAGCGCTGCGTTAAGTGCTGCTCTCCGAACCACCTGGCTAAGGATTGCCAGGCGACGTTGAAATGTTCTGAATGTGAAAGTGACAGACCCTGCTCTGCTCTGCATCCTAACACCTCTCAGTCTCAGTCTTCTCCTTCTTTGGCCACATCAGATGCCGAAGCAGAATCCCAAGACAGCACTCCACTTGAGGTGACATCACGGTGCACCAAGGTCTGTGGTAAAGGCCGCCTCCCTCGGTCCTGTGCAAAGGTGTGATTGGCACATGTCTTCCCTAAGGGTCAACCAGAGCGCTCCATCAAGGTGTACATCATATTGGATGATCCGAGCAACTGCTCCCTGGCCCGCTCTGAGTTCTTCCACCTATTTGGGATTGAAGGCGGTCTGTCGCCATATCTGATGAGGATGTGTGCCGGCACAACAGAAATGACTGGAAGGAAAGCGGTGGGCTTTCAAATTGAAGCAGTAAACGGAGGTGAATGCCTGGATCTCCCACCTCTCATTGAGTGCAATGAGATAATGACAAATAAATCAGAAATACCAACACCGGAGGTGGCAATCACACATGCTCATTTAAAGCATATTGCTCCATTTATTCCTGGGCTAGATCCTGATGCTCAGATGATGATCTTGCTGGGGAGAGACATGATACGAGTGCACAAGGTGAGACACCAAGTAAATGGGCCTCATGATTCACCCTTTGCTCAGCGTCTAGACTTAGGCTGGGTAATCGTAGGTGAAGTCTGCATCAATAATTTTATTTATTTATTTATTTAATTTATTTAAGGATAGCCCCTTGAGATGCAGCATCTCATTTTCAAGGGGGTCCTGACACAAAAGAACACAAACAATACAAACAGCAATACATAACAAGCACAATCAAACAAAAAACAGACAGACAACTCTCTCATTTCCCAGCCCCTCCACCCCATCCCCACATCCAAGATACATAAGCTACATAAGAATATGCACACATGTACATACAGGTACAGATATATAGATAGACATACTGTTCATATACATATGCTGTGTGTACATACACATGCAGACACTCATACATACAGTATACGTGTAGACATGCTGTAGATACACGCGCACAGTACATATACTTAAATGAGCATATTCAAAACATCATGTAGTTTACATACTCACAAACATAGAGGTACATACACGTGTTTCATACATGTAGATTTCCACACACAAGCATATGCTAAAATGTTTGTGTACACCCATTAATACGTAAGTAAATAATTTAGAAACAGGAGCATCTTGTTTCTAAATAAGACAGCAGGTTTGACCTAAAGCTAGGGAAAGATGTGATGGACTTGAGAGAAGGGGGGAGATTATTCCAGTCAGATGGAGCTTTATGACTGAATGACCTACGACCAAGTTCTTTATGGATTCTGGGGATGGTGAAGAAAGGATAATTCATGTGTCTGAGTGGATATGGAGATGTGTATGGAATGAGTAGTTGTTTTAAATATGGTGGAAAATCAAAATGAACACATTTAAAGATAAATTGAAGCCAGTGAAACTGTCGTTTTGATTTGGGTTGAAGCCAGTTGAGTGATTCAAACATAAAGCAGTGGTGTGTTCTAAATGGACATCTCAAAACAAATCTACAGAGGGAGTTATGTAAAGTGTTTAAGGGTTTAAGGATTTTCTCTGAAGTGTTTTGATAAACAATGTCAACATAATCTAGGATGGGAAAAATAAGTTGTGAAATTAACCTTTTTCTAACTTGAAAAGAAAAGCAATTAATAGAACGATACAACATACCCAGACAACTGTAGGCTTTTTTACAAATATAATCGATATGTGGTTTAAAGGAGAGCTCAGGGTCGATCCAAAGACCCAGATATTTAAACACATCCACTCTCTCAAGTGGAGACCCATCATTAAAATTAATAAACAATGAGGGAGAACGTGACAGGCTATGTTTGGAACCAAAAATCATACTACAGGTTTTCTTTTTGTTGAGAAAAAGCTTGTTGTTAGTGAACCAGTTTTGGATGAGATTGAAATCAGATTGTAAAGAGTTTTGAATTTTTGAGATGTCAGAATTGGCAAAGTACAACACAGTATCATCAGCATAGAGATGGGTGTGACAATTTGAACATGTTTGAGGAAGATCGTTGATAAAAATTGAGAAGAGAAGTGGACCGAGGGTAGAACCTTGTGGTACCCCTGAGTTGACCAAGGCAGAGGTGGACTGGGAACCATTAAAAGTGACATACTGCCGTCTACAATGAAGGTAGGCATTAAACCAACAGAGAGCATTCTGATCCAAACCAATATGATGGAGTTTATCCAGGAGGAGATAGTGATCTACCAAATCAAAAGCTTTGGTTAGATCAATAAAAATAGCACCTACAGTCTGTCCAGAATCAAAAGCAGAAAACAAATCATTAGTAAATTTTAGTAAAGTGGATGTAGTAGAAAAGTTTGGTCTAAAGCCAGACTGTAACGGAGATAAAATATTGAAGTTATTTATGTAGTATGATAATTGGTTAAAAATTAGTTTCTCAAAATTTTTTGCAGTAATACAAATAATAGAAATGGGTCTGTAGTTATTAACATCAGATGGGTCCCCTCCTTTAAAGAGTGGAGTGACTCTGGCACATTTCCATATTGGAGGAATACAACAAGTGGATAAAGACAAGTTAAATAAATCTGCCAGGGGATACATCAAAATATGAGCTGCAAGTTTAATATATTTTGTTTCTAAACCATCTGGACCAGGACTACAACGTTCCTTTAGATATCCAATGGCATTGAAGACCTCAATGGGTGTTATTCTTCTAAAAGAGAAAGAGCCATTTGGAGGAGGAACATTAATGGGATTAAGGGTAGTATATGAGAGTGTGGGAAGTGAAAAGGCAACAGAGGAGAAATGATCATTGAAAGCACTGGATATAAGGAGAGGGTCAAAAGTGTTTATGTTATTAATTTTTAACTGAGTTACAGAATTTTTACTTTTTTTATTGAGAATATGATTAAGTTGATTCCAAAACTGTCGAGGGTTATGAAAATTCTTTGACAAGCTTTCCTTATAGTAGTTTGCTTTTGCGTTCCTTGTTTTTAATTTGCTTAAGTTTCTGAGGTATCTGTATGTTTCCCAGTCATCAGGGTGTTTAGTAGACCGGTATTTAGACCAGGCAGTGTCTCTTTGTTTAAAAAGGCTGATAAGATCAGAGCTAATCCAGGGGAGATGGGACCCTTTTACTCTCATTGTTTTCATGGGAGCATGTTTGTCAATTACTTTAGATATTTCTGAATAAAAGAAGTCCCAAGCATCATTCACATAAGGAATTAGCTGAAAACGATCCCAGTTAATATCCAATAAATCCTGAATAAAGTAATCTAAATTCAACTTTTTGTTTTGTCTAAATTTAATGTATTTGGGGGGAGATCTGGGAATTTTAATTTTCCAGACACAAAAAACAACACAGTGATCACTAAGACAGTCAGACAAAACACCAGAATTCATGATTATTTCAGGATTGGTGACAAGTATCCAGTCCAATAGTGAGGCAGAGTGCTGATCTATTCTTGTGGGGTCTTTTATTAACTAGGTAACATCAATGCTGTTCAATAAGTTCTTTACATTTGTGGATGAATGGCTGAGCCAGTTAATATTGAAATCACCTAAAATAATCAGTTCATTTTGCCTCTCAAGGGAATTAATAGTTGATAAAATGTTATCTATAGAGTCAGCTGGAGCAGAGGGAGACCTATATATGTTCCCAATAGTTAAATGTTTGTTTTCATGTAGAATAATGGTAATAAAAAGGCATTCAAAATTAACAGGCACAACAGTTGGAATAGTACATTTAGAAACTAGATTTGAGGCTACATATGTTGCAACACCACCTCCTCTGGAGCCTCTATCGGCTCTATAGAGAACATAATTATCAATATTAATTTCATCATCTTTGATTAATTCATGTAACCAAGTTTCAGAAAGAGTAATGATGTTTGGTTTGTGGAGAGTAACCTAGGCTCTGAGGAGATCAATTTTAGGGGCAAGGCTCCTAATGTCAAGGTGTATGACCTTTAGAGCCTTTGCTGAATTCATGGTAATTTATAGAAATAAAAGGTTAGGGAACAGATAAGAGACTGGAGGGGGGCGGTAGGAAGGAGGAGGGGAGAGCAACAATAACTGACAAAACAGAAAACATACACAAAATGAGTTTCTTTTGTTTTTCGGCAGATTGTCAGAGTGACGTCAGCAATGAGCTCCAGCTCTCATGCACTGTTCGTCGTAATATTTCTATTTACCATCGTATGTGATCCTAATGAACCCTGTGATAGGGCTTAATGTGCAAGAAAACAAACTTCTCCTTTAAGACTGTTGTATACTTTTAAGTCTTAAGACAAAGTTGACAGAAAAAGAACATAAGAATGTGTCGTCTGACAGTCTTGCACCTGTTTAAACTTGTTGATATTGTTTTGATTCATCTTACATTTTCATTAGTTGGCTGGACTCAGTGTTCTATTGTTGCCACGGAGATGGAAACAGCGCTCTATTTGCTTTGGCTGAGGGGGAAAAAAATTAGTAGGCTCACAATGGATGGCTTTGAGGAGCAACTGGGGGATGAAGTGAGAAAATATTCTCACCTGTACGACCCAACACAGAGGGATTTTAAAGACGTCGGTCTCATGGGGGAAATTAGTCTCAGAAAACACAGCTCAGGCCACGGACAGTGTCCAACTCTTTGTTGTTGTTGTTGTTTTTAATTTGCATTTTAAAGGAGTATTTAACATGACATAACAAAAATTGTATAAAAAAATGAAATAATTGTAAAATGAGGGGAGTAAGTATGCATCTGTACACCCATGTACCAATAATACATTCATACATACATACATACATGAATACATACATACCCCTACAAAATACCCCCATAACTCCTATAATATGAATTCATCTGAAATGTGTATATATATATATACAAACCCCAATTCCAGTGAAGTTGGGACGTTGTGTAAAACGTAAATAAAAATACAATACAATGAGTTTCAAATCCTTTTTAA
>MDSQ01000238.1_pt1 | contig 12083 bp, 7 predicted proteins | sample 1008251 | NCBI WGS metagenome assembly MDSQ01 (sample SAMN05526597, study PRJNA338239) | gut metagenome | isolation source: Hindgut content | host: Naso unicornis | place: Saudi Arabia: Red Sea | collected 2016-05
GGGAGGGGTTTTCTTTTTTTCTGTCTTTCCTGCTAAATGTAGGCTGTCAATCGGGCGCATTAAAAAATATGTTTTTGTCATCACATTCTTGTATTATACTTCCAGAAAACCAACAAAAATACTATTTAGACTCAACACAGCATTTAGCCAACAAAAATAAACCCAAGTGACGCTTCTTGCATATTAGTGATTCTTGGACAACTCAATTTTGTCTCCCACACTCCGTCCACTGTGCTGCCGTCTGCTCCAGGGAATGGCCAGCCAAGTAGCTAAGTGCTTTGATGGTGGGCACGACACTGGAAAAGCTTTAAATAATCCAGAGCGAGGCTTTGGATGTTCGCTGGTGATTATTACCGTAGCTGTGAAACCCAAAACTTGGTATTAGTGACAGCCCTAATTGGTGATTTATTAAATATTTAGCAGGGTCGAATTATTCATTGTCAACATTTCAATTACTTTGCTGTAAAATGGGGAACAGTTGACATGAAAAATTCATAATGGCACCAGTGCCACTGACATTCAAAAAAGTGTGAAATGTGATTTCGGGAGATTTTGCTCCTGTTAATTTCCTTTTTGTTCCTTATCTTTTGCATCTCTCCATTTCAGATGACTCTTCTTTTTACTCATAAGTTCTGTTGTGTATTACCAAAGAAAACACACACAGAGTTAAGCTGATTAGACTGTCGACAACTGTTATAATAGAATAAATGAATTGCCGGTGACTATGGTGTTTCTCTGCTTTTCCTTCCAGACAGGACCGGACTATGGCCAGGGCATGAACCCCATCAGCCGTCTTGCCCAAATCCAGCAGGCCAAGAAGGAGAAGGAGCCGGAGTATCTGCTGCTGTCTGAGAGGGGAATGCCCCGACGCCGGGAGTTCATCATGCAGGTAAACAATGGTTTTGTTTTATATTTATTTTCTCTTCATTCTTCTGCCATTGTTGTATTTTGTATTACACATGTGCTGCTACAAGAAACCAACTTCCCAACAGGGATTTTTGAAGTTTCAGAATGTGGAATTTAAGACGACGAAGAAGGGTGAACAGATGAGTTATGTATGCACAGGAAGAGCTTAATGATCACACGCTGATTTTTAATCTAACACCGTCTCCGCATGGTGTAAGCAGCAGTGCTCTGGCTGTTACGACACAGGATGCGTTCAGGAGCAGAATTAACTGTAAGTCACCAAGATTTAGCAGCTCTCAGAGCTCAACACAGAATCGCTGTAGTGATGAGGATTGAACAGAAAAAATAGACGCTTGCGAAGCGTGCTCAAATGTTCTGTGTGGATTAGCTGTAGTGAGTAAATCAATGGTTGGGTGTATGAGTAGACAGATGAGGAATATGTTTGATACGGTGCTCCATGTGGTTGGTGCAGAGGAAGAACAGGTATAGGCTTATTGTAGTTTTGTCCAAGAAGAAGAAACATAAGCCAAATGCCGAAGAAGAAGAGACCTTCTCTGTCTAGCTAAAGGCAGCCAGCAGCAGCATTACATAACCTCTTTACACTAGAACATGAGTTTCTTGGTTTTCTCCCGGGGCTGTGATCTGGTTTCTTATTTCAGCCGTGTGTAGTCCCAGTTCAGTTTTGAAGACAACCAGCATCTCCATGTTGTGGGATAAGGCCTGAGGCAGTTTAGCCTCAAGAACATTTTATTTTCTACACAGAGTCTTGTTCTTTTAGGTTCCCAAAATAAGGATCAGTCCTTCCTGTTTTGTAATAGTAGTATGAAGTCTCTTTTTGTAGACAAAGAGCCTCCAGAGTCCTTGATTATTAATCTTAAAGATCAGAGAAGAAGAGGATTATTAATGCTTCATATCCAAGCAACCATGATTTAAAATTAAATTGTTGCCAGTTTGTTATTCCCGTATGTAAAGCTTGTATCCTGCTTTTTGTATCACATAATAAAAGCTTGACAAGTGAGTTTTAGCTCCAACACTATTTTGCATGTAGTCAATGATTTATAATGTAATTTGAAATGTTCTGTACACTGTTGGAGTGCAGGACCTCCTCACTCTCACTCTTCCTCTCTGTACTCTCCTCCTGCTTCTCTCCGTCTCTCATCCTCCCTGTTCCTTCTTGAAAAGTTCTGTTTGATATTCGTTCTTTTTATTGCTTGCATATAAAGCTCAGAGTAGATGAACATTCATCTTTAGGGCCCCGTTCTCCTCAGTGGAGCAGCCAACTATTTTACAGTGTTAAATTGCCGTTTCAAGTCGTGTTGTTAGAGTAGAAAGTGTGCGGACTGTCTCCTGTTCTACAGAAAGATAATACAATGTGGTCCGTGTAGTAAGGAACCAATATTCATTAACAGAATAAAACGTCATGGTCTTTCTGCAGCCACAACCTTTAATCCTTAACTTAGTTAAGTGGATGATTTGCTGTTTATCACTAATCCAGTAAATAAGAGCAGGACTTTGTATGATGAAGGAATCTCTCCAGATACCGCAGCTACAGTTTTAGAGGTGCTTGATGTATTTGAGGTCATGCATGAAAAGCCACATCATTACTATTTAAGAGGAAAACAGGTTATGAAACTCTGTCAATTAGTTCATTGTGGTTAAGATCTGGCACTGATGCGTTGCTCTTGGTCTGCCTTGGATTTGATCTGCCTAGTTTTTAATTGAAACTGGCCTCGCTTGTCCGTTTTTTTTTTTCTCCGTAAGTTTTACAGACTCACGAGTTAAAGCTGCCTCGTTACCCCATGCAGTCGTTTATGTGAGTCTCAGCAGGTAGATTCAAATGTAGCCGACTTATGAATTTATTACAAAATGAAGAAAATATAAATGAAAAATAGTCTCCATACATCAATGACCACTCAGATAAATAACTAAAAATGTGAGCTCTTTGTAGAGCTGCCAAATGTTGTTTATTTTCATTCAATGCTTCGGTGAAGTTTTTTAAATGAAGCTTCCAATGCCGTCGTCATATTTTAGAACGTCATCACCGTAATAAAAAATAAATCTTTCTACAAAGTTCTCACTTAAAAAGGAGAGATTTATTGGATTAAATAAGTTTCTACTTTCTTAATTAAATTAACTTGAATTTATAAAATTCATCAGTTTCATCAACATAAATGCACATGCATTTACTTGTATCTATGTATTGAGAGCACTGGTGCAGTTGGACGTCTCTGTTGGAAAGCGCCACTCTGTCGTCTCGCTCAATGTTCCACCCACAGTGATGTGTGATTGCTTATTTGATGAGTGACTTCCAGAGTGAACTTCTCAGACAGTGAGGAAAGAAGTTGTCCAACATAACTACATTACTTTGAATAAACTTCAGTTTATCACCTCGTCGGTGAACAGTTATGTCCAAGTCACATTTGATAGATTTTCATCTGCGAAGCTGGCTGTTTAAGAATGAAATAAACAAATCCCATGAAGATTAACACTAGATTAAATACTTTCTTTTCCTTTGATTGTTGGTGCTACAATCTATGAGTATTTCTAACCCCCGTTAGTCTTTTCCATGCATGAGACAAACTAGCAAAGCTGGCACAGTCCGTTTTAATTTACGTGCACCAATTTAACTGCAGTTCCCTTTGTCTTAGTTTTCCTCCACGTCCTTCTGTGTCCGTCCCTCTCAGTCAAACTGCTCTTTGTCTCTCTTTCCATAATCCTCTTCTTTTATAAGGGCAGAGCTTCTCTTTGCGTCAGGCAGTAATTTAGCTTCAAACGTATTCTCCATGCCTCTTTGATACACACATTAGGCCCTGTGAGTGTTTCTGTGTGTGCGTGTGTGTGTTTGTGTGTATGTGTGTGTGAGTGTGTGGGTTCTTTTTGTGCATTCCAGTCTCATAAAATTTCCACATTGTTCCTCTTAGTAAGCAGAAGGGATGAGCATTTCAAGCCAAAATACCAGTCAGTGTGTCACAGGGAAGTGTTAAACCATTCTTCTAAAATCCCCCCGGCACTACTGGTATCGACCTGGTATCATGTTATTACCAGGCAGCAGCAAAAACCAAGGTAAAACATTTTTTATAAGATGTATATATAGTCACTTTTTTTTTAAAAGGTTAAAATTGTGACCCATTCCTAGAAAGCAACAGGGCTCAAATAATAATCTTTTTCTCCTGAAACCATCACTTGTTGCAAAAAAAGCTCCACCAAGTGTCAAATGCTTTTGATTGGGTGATAATCTTTAAAAATCTGATAGAATAGTGCGATTGTGCAGAAGTTAGGTTATTTGAGGCTTTCCTTTTTTCACCTAGCAAGCATGTCAGACCACTTTGAGTAAGTGCAGTGAGGCCTTGCTGTTCACAGGCTTTGGCTCCCAGAATGTTATTTGTGGAGTGTAATTGTCTGTTTGCATAACATAACCATGTCTGATATTCTCTTGGAAATCTGCTTACATTCTGTGTAGACAGATTTAATGTTTTGGGATCACTGAAAAACAAACACTTCACTTGGAGGCTTTTTGTTGCAACGTAAATTGCACAGCTGACTCTCTTCTCAGCTAAAATTAAATGAAAGTGTGACAGGAAGAGAAAAATCATGAGAAAAGTGCACGCAGTGTGTTTTCAGCAAGTCATTCAGGAATTCATTTTCACAGGATGTCTCTACACAGCCATAATTCTCAAATGTGAATCTGGAAATAATGTTTTTCATGATGTCTTTATCTCATGGCTGTGTTTGCACTCTGTGCACATGCAGGTGAAGGTGAATAATGAGGTTGCCACGGGAACAGGACCCAACAAGAAGGTGGCCAAGCGGAACGCAGCTGAGGCGATGCTGCTGCAGCTGGGATACAAGGCCTCCACAGTCCCTCAGAACCCCACTGAGGTAAGAACTCTACTGCTCTTGTAAGAAAGCAGTCAAACCAGAAAAACTCAACTCACTCTTATTATCGATTAATCCATCAATTTTGATTTATCAATTTGTATAAAATCTCAGTAAAGATGTAGGAAACGCATTTTGATGTCTTCACAGTTCTTGTTTTGTTTGACCAGCAATCCACATATACACACAAAGAAATGAAGAGGGAGATTTTTTAATTTTTTTTTTTTAATTCCTTGAATGATTAATCCATTATCAAAATTGATTCTGATACTTTTTCATCTATTAATAAATGATTAATCCACAGATTGTTTCCGCAACAGAAGGAGAACTCCTAACTGAAATTAAACAAAAAGTTGTTTACCAGAACATTAATCTGCATTAATTTCAATAAGTGATCGATTATTTTTTAAAAAAGCAATGTTCTAAAATTTTAATGTTTCCTGTTTTTTACTCTGCAATTATTTAAATATTTGGAGCTTTTAGGAATGTTGGTTTGACAAAACGAGCAGTCTGAAGAATTCCCTTTTTAGAGAATAACAACATTAATTGAATGAACCAAGGGAACAGCTGTTTGATGAATCAATAATAATAACAATAGTAATATTGTAATAATAATAAAAAACTACTGCTGCTAACTAACTGCTGCTTAAGTATTTTTGATCATCAATATGTTCAACATTCATGTATGTATTATGTTTCACAAATACAATTTACAAATTACACTTGCATAAAATTTTAAGTGGTAGATGTATAAATGTGAAAGTGTCACACCCAATTGATGCATGCTACATATTGTTGGATGAACATAAACTGTAAAGTAGGTCACTCTTGGTAATATCATTTGAGCCTGATATTTCTACAAATGCAGAAAATACACACACTGAGATGTGCATAAAATGTCATGCATTTGATATTCCTGCCACGCTAGCAGCAGGGTTCCCGTAAATCTGTATGCCGAAGGATTAAATGAAGAAATTGTCTGCAGCACTCCCATTTTTCTCTATACACTTGTGCACGATTCAAGAAATACTGACGCTCAGTTGATTTATCATGAGTTCCTGTGCAGCTGACCTATTATGCAACCTGTTCGGCTCCTCTGAACTGTACGTGCTTTGCAAGCAACCATTGATGTCCATCATCTTTATTCACCTCATTGGTTGTTACGCTCAGGGGAGCAGATTCAGATAGAGATGATGTTGCATAACCAGGCTTTCTGTAGAATATTCATCGCTCCCCAGACAGCTCATTACTTAGCTGTGCTGCTGCATATATCTTATTCAAATATTCATGTAATATCCCTAAAGGTTGACACATTGCTCTTTTCAAAATGACTGCGAGGTTGACTTGTTTTCACCAGCGACACCACAATGCAGTTTGTAGTCAATATGTTGGGTAATTGACATTTTCATGGCCTAAGGCTGAAGAAGTCTGTTTTAAAGGTAAAAGTACTTTATTGGTCCCATGTACAGCACACAGTGAAATATGCTCTCTGCATTAAACCCATCCCTGAGGAGCAGTGGGCAGCCACAGCACAGCACCCAGGGACCAACTTCAGAATCTTAGCCAGTACCTTTGTCGGGGGTACTGACTGGAAATAGACCTATATACATGTTTGATGGTGGGGGAAACAGGAGCACCCGTAGAAAACCCATGCGAACACGAGGAGAACATGCAAACTTCACAAAGAAAGGCCCTGCCTCAACCAAGAATTGAACCCAGGACCTTCTTGCTATGAGGCACGGTGCTAACCACTGAGCCACCATGCCAAAAAAACCTAGAACATTCATTTTTTAACACCATCCACTACATCTACGCACTGTGTCCGCCATTCGTAGAGGATACACATCCATTCTTTGTAGAAGTCGGCATCTTGGACCTCAAGAGAATGGTCCACAGTAGCCATAATGTCCTCCTTACTGTCATAATAGTGACCACTGAGCCCCCTCTTTGTCTTGAGGAAAGGGAAGCAGTCTGAGGGTGCTAAATAAGGTAAATAGGTGTCGGGCGATGTCAGATGTGCCTTCCTGGATGACAGCCATCGTCGTGGCTTACTGTGTAAAGTCTTCTTGATTTTCCCCCGTAGTTGTCTCAAGAGATCACTGTAGAAGGCCCCTAATAGTGTGACCGATTTCCACGAGGTTCACCAGCAGCACAACCTTTGTCTGCCTTAAAACGCCGGCCATCACCTTGCCTGTTAACGTCACCGATTTGGCTCTCTGAGGAGCAAGAGACTCAAGGTGTTTCCTTTGTTTTTTTGACTGTTCTTTTCACTGGTTGGAAATTCTGACCCAAATCTCATCCAGGGGAATTATTTGCTGGAAAAATCTCTCTAGAACCACCTAAAATCGGCACGTTTGTCCTTTGACATGTGCCACATCCGCTTCTCATGAAGACCAAGGAGTTTCAGGACCAACTGAGTTGACACCGTGGTCCAACCGTGGTTGGAGTTCATTGTGGATAAATCCCTGTGACATTGTACAGTTGTTTTGTTCGCTGATCTGTAAAGTTAATGTCATGACACTCGTCAATAGTGGTAACAGTGACCGGCCTCCAGGACAGGGCTCAGGCTCCAGGCTCTCTCTGCCATATTTGAATTCTGCCTGCAATTAAATGTTAAAAAGTGGCTTCTTACCCCAGTGTTCCCACCATGTTCTTGTGGACCACCTTGGGTGAACAGCCCTTGAGACCAAGGTAGCAGATGAAACAACAGATTAAATTGTTTTCTGTTTTGTCAGACAGTGATGACTTGCAATTTTCAATTACAAGAAACCAAAATACCACAAAAGTTGAGTTCAAACTTACTGTATAATCACTTCGAGAGTCAAACTGCCGCATGTAACAAAAGCTGTATAACTCATCTTCCTCCTCCTTCGGCCACAAACTTATCAATCACCACTTGTATTTCCTTCTGCCTTCAACCTCATACTAAACAGTCAAGCTCTGGTATTATTCAGATTGGGCTTTGTTGTTACCTCTGAAAAATGTAAAACCTTAAGGACAATATTCTTTAAAAGCGTTGAACCCTGTGTATGGTAAAAAAAAAAAAGGCTCCAGTTGCATTTGCAACAAGGAAACCTCAAATGTTGCACAGAAGATATCGGATTTCCTTTTGCATCATTGCTGCTTTATGTTTTATCCCTATAAACCACTGTGTTTTGATGTGTAAGGTTTCAGATTGATGAGAGTCTGTGGTACTGGAAATAAGCAGTCTCACTGTTTAAGCTAATTCCTGGCAAGAGGTGAGACCATTCTGGTTACACTCAAGGAAGAATATTTTGACAGAGTGGAGTTAGTAGCTGATACATCGCTTTGCATCGGCATGACAACTCTGAAAACATCGCTATAAGAATTACTTGGAAGGCTTTTTTTTTCACTAGGTCCTCAGACAACCCCAACCTCTATGGAATGATTAAACAGTGTTTACAGAGCTCCTCTATTGTAGGACCCGTTGTCCCTCTTTAGATCCCTCTCTTCCTCTCCTGCTTCCCCTTCTGTTGGGAGCTCTGATGCACTACATTCCCACAGAGGGATTGTGGGTGATACGTGCGAAAGCATGTCACACACATCAGTAATGATTTGTTTTTCAGTTTTACACATGCGTGTTTGTGGCTGTATGTGTTTATGCAGACAGACACCACAGAAGTAACACACTGATTAGGAGCCTCTCTAGTTATCAAACGCTGACAACCCCCCTAATTAAGGAGCTGGCTTAGACAGACGCTAGGCTTCTTAAGCATCCCCTCCTGTGAGCGTTCGTCTCTTTGTGGTCCAAACAGTAGGAAGGAACTTGTCTGACATGCGTGAAGGAGCTGTCTGTTCAAGAATCTACATCTCTCTTACCTCCCCCTTCTCCCCTTCTCTCCGCATCACTACAGATGGACAACAAAGGCTGGAACGGACAAAAGGCGTCATTTACCGAAGGGACGAATAACAGTGAGTATCGGCACGTCTCCCCGTGTCTCTTTCCATTTCCTTCTCCTCCTCCTCTCCGGCTCTCCATTGCTCTCTCCATCCCGCAGGTGGTTTTACCGGCTGAGATGGCCCGGCGTTTAATCTTTGTGACTGGTCAATGGGCTTCTGACTGTCAGCTTAATCGGCCGTGCGTCCTCGTGGGGAGTTTACGAATTCAGGCTCATTCACACAGGCTTACAGGGCCGGCACTCTGGGGCCCTCCGGGGAGTCCCCCCACTGCCTTCCTGTGCAAAAAAAAAACGTAGCCTTTCACTCAGGATTAACACACAAGCACACTGGAGCACAGATGCGCACACACATACCCTTAATCCTACACACAGAGACACAAAACGATGAGACAGGATATATGATGATATGATATGAGGATATACATGAAGCAAGATATATCTCATTTGGCTGTGTGTCTGCTTTACATACCCACTGTAGACAAAATAAGATAAGGAGCTCATAAAGAAGTACTGGAGCTTTCAAGCAAGTTAATCATCATTACAAACATGCTGCAGAGGTCATTTATGTAAAGTACTTAAGACTGTATTTCTGTCATTTCCCTTTAATAAGCTTGTGGATGCTGTTCATCTTCATTAATGCAGTGTAAAGTTCTTGGCACATGGAGTCACATGTTTGGAAGAAGCTCTTCTTGACACATTTAAAAATATAAATTTTTGTCCAAGCAGTTGGTTAGTCAGTCAGTCCACTAGTTAGGTATAGACTTAAATATCTTGATAGCCATCTTGTGGATTGCAATGGGTTTTGTGCAGATGTTCGTTGTCCCAAGAGGATTTGTTGTATTGATTTTGGTGATTCCCTTACTTCTCCCTAACTCCACCATGACATTGTAATTTTTGGGGGTTTTGGTGAAAGATTTAACAACTCAGTCATTTGATTTGATAGATTTCTGTAAAATTTGGCACAGATATTCACGCCTCTCTCAAAATAAACTTTAAAAACCAATGAAATTCCCATCAGCCTTGACTGTACTTTACTGCTAATCCGTTAAACATAAGATTGTTAGCTTTGCCATCATTAGCTCATTAGCATGTTGAAGTAAGCATTTTGTTCGGGGTCCCAGAGCTGCTTGAGTGCATGCAAACTCTCAGTCTTGTTTAGTGTCGTGGTGCTTTGACAACCAACATGTCTCAGGGCAGATGACCAGACCCCTTTCATAGCTGACAAATGCTGCTACAGCTGCTGGTTTTGACCTGCTATATTGCAAGATTTCGCTCCCTCGCAGCAATTTTTTAATAACCTGTTTACTTAACAGGTGTCTGTTTAGATGTCTCTTTCAAAGATGAAAACAGATAAGTAGCAAATGCAGACGTGAAAAAGACAGCATCTTCGGTCGTCACTACTTTGGTAAAATGACATTTACTGTACTTATGGATATTCTAACTGTAGATGAACATAAAACAGATTTATAAAGGGGTTTTGTATAAATTTGAGAATATAATGGCCTGAAGGAACATTTTGTTTGTAGAGGGAGATAGGATTCTTAAATATAGAGCATAAGGATGCAGTTTTGTAGAAAACAGCTGGCCTCTATCAGCCATATCTGTTAAGTCAGCAGTCTTGTCTGTAATCAAAATAAAAACAAAACAAAAAATAATCCTCTCAACAAAGTCAAATGCTATTTCTAGGCTTGACACACTATTTTCAGTTTCCTTGTCTCTAGAGTCTGGCAGCAAAGTTGTTTTTCCATTTATTCCACACAGTGTGGGAGTTAGTTATGATAATATTTGCTCCAGGTGTAAAAAATGCAAAGAATTTATAGTCATGGTGTTGCTTTAACGCTTGAGATGCATTGTAATATTTGAGCTTGTTTTGTTGCGAGGTCCCAGCTTGATAAAAGGATGCACTGCAAGAAGTCTCATTCTGGATGCCAGCAAAGTAAATGCCAGCAGCTTGAGAAAGAGCAGTTTAGGGGACAAATGAACAGTCTGTGAAATGTGGAGCAGCAGAGTGGAAAACAAACAGATAGCCTTATTAGATTCAAATGTGCTGTCGTCACTCGGCCCTAATGGAGGCTTTTGGCAGAGTTTGCGGCACTCTGACATTGTGTATCCAGCTTCAGTCTTGAAGGGGGAATGAATGTGATGTTTCAGTTTTCTCGTGTAGAAAAGTACAAACGATGGGTAAAACTAATCGCTCTGACATTTTTAAGTTTGCTCATTGCCGCTTTGGACTCGATATACGGAATCCAGATGAGAAGTAAGCCACTCCCACAACTTATATAGCACTTAAATGTGTGATTTAATCCAATTTTCTGAAGAATATATTGTCTAAATTATGTTTTTAGATACTGTAAATAATTGTTCTTGGATTAACCATTTTGGTGGTAGTGGGTTCAGTGGTGGTCCGAGCTCCAGGAAATGCCCAATTCATTGCGAGGAGAGCCCCCTGAGTAATGGAGTCTTCTTATTTGGTAACTATTACTATTTTTGACTTGGAGCGTGCCTTTGGTCCGGATTTATACATGTTTGTTTATCTCACACTCAGCATGAGCCTTTACAGTCTGCTAATAACCTCTTTAACGTCGCCCAAACCGCACCAGACACACGCGACGCTGATGTCTGAATAATGCTTATTGCATAAACACCATTCACAACAGATACAGCTGGTTTCAGTTTTCCGTGTGTCTTTGATTGTTGAATGGAAGATGTTTCTGGTTTGTCTGTTGTTTTGATGGACGATGCGGTTTATTGAATATAAGTGGCAATAAGTAAATCAGTTTGCAGAACTGCCTGATATTCATTAACTTAAGCTTCCTGGCATCAGATTTATTGTAAATCCTTTATGTGATAAACAGTGATATTTGTAGTTTGCTGAGGGTTTTTTTTTTTTCCGACGGCGGGTCGCGGTCATGTTACATATTATTGCTTCAAAATGGAAAAAACGCTGTGTTGCAAACAATACATGCTTGGCCAATTCGCACGTGAACATGCCTTTTTTTAACAGCAACAAATCTCTTTCAATTCCAAAATGAATTTTGACCAATTACACTTTTTATTCTTGTACCACATTATCATTATCAGTTAGTGATACAGGAAAGGTGGCTATGCCTGCTGCATGACTTCTCATTTTTCCTTTGAAAGTCAATGTTTGGGCTCACAGCAGCCAGTTTTTTGACAAAATAACTGGAGTAGGAGTTGAGGAGATGCTTATTTTTTTCCCTAAAGAAAAAACCCTCAATAACATGCTCTGACACGAAAGCAATGGTAGATGTGGAAAAAAGGGGCTGATGTAACATTGACACACAGAAATAAAAAGAGTACAAGTGATGAGGAGAGGAGACTGTTGAGAAACTGGCTGTGATGCAGCAGTGACTGACCTTA
>MDSQ01000239.1_pt1 | contig 12050 bp, 11 predicted proteins | sample 1008251 | NCBI WGS metagenome assembly MDSQ01 (sample SAMN05526597, study PRJNA338239) | gut metagenome | isolation source: Hindgut content | host: Naso unicornis | place: Saudi Arabia: Red Sea | collected 2016-05
GCATCTTGGGTACTGAAAATATTTGATTTAATTAATGATATAATAAATAATCTTGGAGATCTAAATATTGCTACTTTAAGTATAATAGAAATAGGTATTTTATTATTAGGTATAGTATTAATTATGTATACAAAAAATCTATTAAAAATAGAAATGGCTAATATATGCATGTTTTGTATAGTAGTTATAGTAATACTTGTAGAATTAGACTTAAGGGCAATTTATATAGAAAGACCAAACATAATGTATATTATATTATACTATGTTGTAGTATTGAGTTTATTATTTGGTATTATACTAGATATAAAAAAACTCCAGAAATTTTCGTGTAGCATTATGATTTTAACAGCTATAGCGTATTTAAACTTATCAAATGAGTTCAAAATAACACAACTATATGTGGGCCAAGGCGATACTTCTATTATACAAACTGAGTCAAATAATATAATTCTAATAGACTCTGGGGACAAATATGCTACAAGTAGAATATCTAATTATATAAAATATTCAGGTAATAATAAAATAGACTTAGCTATAATCTCGCATACAGATAGTGACCATGTGGAGGGGCTTATAGGATTAATAGAACAGGGTTTTAAAGTTGATACTATAATTTTGCCACAGATAAATTTTGAAGATGAGTTATATTCTAAGGTAGAAGAGCTTAGCGAGCAAAATAATATTCAGTTATTTTATGCCACAACAGGGTTTAATGTGCAAATAGGTGGTATTGATATAGATTTTATATTGCCAATAAATTATACCCAAAACAAAAATGAATTATCGTTGGTATGCGAATTAACATATAAAAATTTGAAAATGTTATATACAGGAGATATAGGACAAGATACAGAGAAACAAATATTAGATAAAATATCAGATGTAGATATATTAAAAGTTGCTCATCATGGCTCAAAAAATTCTTCGGCTACAGAGTTTTTATTACAATCAAATCCAGAGTACGCTATAATAAGCTGTGGAAACAATAATATATATGGGCACCCACATAATGAAGTAATTGAAGAGCTGAATAATTTAAACATACAGACTTATAGAACAGATTTAAATGGTGCTACAACGATAACTTTACGCAGCAATAGGAGTAATTTGGGTCAAAAGGAGGTGCAAATTGATACATTTATTACACGGTGAGGAAGAATTTTTAAAAAGTCAACGAGTAACAGAAATTACAGATAGCGTATTAACAACAGAAGAACGACTGATGAATTTGCATATATTTAAAAAATGTGAAGTAGATAAAATCATTGATGAATGTGAAACTATGCCTTTTTTTGCTAATAATAAAGTTGTTATACTTAAAGAAAGCCAACTGGTTATTTCTGGCAAAAAAGATGATACTGACAAAATAAACAACTGGATTGTTAATTTGCCCAGCTATATAGTACTAATATTTGTAGAAAATAAGATAGATAAAAGAAATAAGCTGTTTAAGACTATAGTAAAATTAGGAAATGTTGAATTTGTTGAATTTCCTAGCTTAACAAAAACACATAGAATAGTAGAGCAAAAATATAATATAAAAATTGAGCATAATGTATTTGAATATTTTTACCATCGTATGCCACAGAATATAAATTATATCTTAGCTGAAATACAAAAATTAATATCGTATACAAATAATATTACTATAGAAAACATTGATAAAATCTGTAGCTTTAGCCTGGAGCAAAAAGTATTTGACTTAATTAAACATGTGACAAAAAAAGATAGCACCACTTCATTAAGCATGTATAATACTTTAATATCTAATAAAGAATCTCCACTTGCTATATTAGTACTAGTAGCAAGGCAATACAGAATATTATTACAAATTAAGTATCTAGCGAAAAGTAGTGTAAAAGAAATAGCCAATAATGTTAAGTTACCAGAATTTGTTGTAAAAGATATGTTAGTTATTAGCAAAAATTTTAAGTTTTCGCAGTTAATATATATTTTAAACTTATGTTTACAAACGGATAAAGACATAAAAGAAGGGCGTAGTGAGCCTGTAAGAGCAGTGGAGTTTTTGATTATGAATTGTATTTATGAGTAGAGAAAGATAAAAAATAAGATTTGCATGATGTATTAAATCGTGCCTATTTACACAAACTAATGTTGAAGGCAGGTGAGTTGATATGAGTAAAAATCTTAAAGATTTACAATCGAAATACGAAGAGGGGTATCGATGTATTTATAAAGAAGAGAAAGATGGCTTAACAACTCTTCATCTAAAGGATTTTGCAAGAGAAAAAAGTCATACTGTATCAAGTAATGAAAATATGGAAATAGGTGCTATGGAAAACTTTTTAGATGATATCGAATTAGAAAAAAAGGCTAAAGGCCATGATATTATATGTACTGATTAAGTTTTAACATAGGAACAGAAATTTCTAGTATTTTTAGTTATTTGGATATAAAAGGCATAAGCTACCGATATATTTTGGTGGTTTATGCTTTTTTCGCATGCATTAAAAATTTTGCCTATATTTTGCCTATTTTTAACCGCTGATTTTCCTATGTGTTTTGTAGTATATTATGAATATAAGAGAAAATAAATTTCTAGAGACAAAGCATTTGGCTTATGGAAAAAATTATTTCTGAAAAATGGATCAATTAAGTTAACTTAATAAGACCCGAAAAATTGAGAGGAGAAAGATTATGTTTAAGAAAGTAGTATCATTAGGAATTATGGGCGTAGTAGCATTTGGAGTTATGGCAACCCAATCAATAGCAAGTGAGGTAGTGGAAAAACCTGCTAGAGCTGAAAAACAACTTTCTGCTGAGCAATTAGAGGCAATGGCTAATATGACAGAAGAAGAAAGGCAAGCATTTAAAGAAGCTAATAAGCCAGAAGGGAAAGAAGGCGAATGCGGTCGCAAGAAAGGCAAAGGATGCCATTTAACTGAAGAGCAAAAAGAACAAATGAAAGATATGACAGAAGAGGAAAGACGAGCTTTTATGGAAGCTAATAAGCCAGAGAGCAAAGAAGGCGAAAGACCTGAGAGAATAGAGGGCGAAAGACCTGAAAGAATAGAAGGCGAAAGACCTGAAATTCAATAGTATAGATAATAGAGAAAAAATAGAATTATAATAGAGAGAAGAGTGTAGGCATAGAATACATTTGCCTACACTGAATAGAGGCGGGGGAGAGTAAAAGATGAAAATGAAATTAGCGACTATAGCAGGAATATCAGTAATAGCAATAGCAAGTACAGTGTATGCGGTACAAATATATAATACGCCAGCACCAATAGATGTGATAAGTGAACATGCTGTAAAAACTATGACTGATAAAGAAAGACAAGAATTTATGGAGGCAAGGCAACAACCTATAGAAGGAGAAATGCCAGAGGGAATGCCAGAAGGAGAAAGACCAGAGGGAATGCTAGAAGGAGAAAGGCCAGAAGGAAGATCAGAAAGGTGAAAGACCAGAGGGAATGCAACCAGCTGAGAATTTAAGTTAATTTAATGGGCGGGGGATAATGTAGATGAATAAGAAATTAGTAGCAGGATTATTAGTATTAGCGGCATTTGCAGGTGGCGTTGTATCAATTCAAACGCAAAGTAATATAGTTGCCTCTGAAGAGGCACCGATAATTGTAGCTAGGGAGATGCCAGTAGAAAAAGGAAGTATAATAGTAGGGCTTACCGAGTCAAGTAGTGTAACCATACCTACAAAAGATGTAAAATATGATTATGCGTTAACTATAAAAGAAGTATTGGTAAAAGAGGGGCAAACTGTAGAAGTGGGAGATGTGCTATTTAATATATCAATAGAAGAAGTTGAAGATGAAATAGAGGCTCTTGAACTTGATATAGAAAATTTAGAAGACGATAGAGATAAATTATATGATGAGATAGATTCTTTATACGATTCAATAGATAATTTAGATAGTCAAATAACTAGTTTGTCAAGCCAATACGATAAAGCGGTATTTACTAAAAATATCCAAAGTGAGCAAGCATTATTAGACTACCAATACACATTAAATCAAGCTGAAGTAGAAGCTATAAATTATGAATTATCCCTTTTTGGTGTAGATAGAGACTTAGAAGATATAATAAAGCAACATGATGATTTGGTGGAAAAGCAAGTTGAGTATCAAGCACTGATTGCTACATATGAGCAAGACTATTTAGCTCTTGATAAGCTAGAATTAGAACTAGATAAATTAGAAGATGAAATTGATAATCTAGAAGAAGAATTAGAACTATATGAGCGTGAAAATTCTGATTATATAGGAATAAAATTAAACGATAGTTATGCAACACAAATGGATAGTTTATATAAAGAAGCTGACTCGTTAGAAGATGATTATTGGACTGCTATAGCAACTAGAAATAGCTTAGAAAATGCATATTACATAGCGGCACAAATGTATGGAGCGGATAATATATTAGCAACAGCTGCATATGAAGAGTGGCAAACAGCCTATAGAGCAGTGGATACAGCCTATACTAAATGGCAAGATGCAGACGATGCGTACGATGATGCAAGAGATGCTTATAATGCACATCTAAAAGAAGTTGCTCTATCAACGGAAATAGACGATTATCAATATTATATGACTAAATTAATTTCTAGTAAGCTAGATGATTACAGTGATAATAAATCTGATTATGACGAGTATAATCAGGAGTTACAATCAAAGTACAGCAACTTAGATCTAGATGGTTTAAAAGATGCATTAGCAGAAACAGTTTATCAGGCAGAGCAGTTACAAAAAGATAAGATTGAATATGACTCAAAAACTCAAATTACTGTAATAGATGCACAATATCAGTTAGATAAAAATAATTTAAGTGCTGCTCAAGCGGAGCTAATATATAATGATACGATAAATTCTCTACAAGAAGATATAGATGATATAGCAACACAAATAAATGACACTAGCTCAGATAAAAGCGATATATATTCTGATATAGCAGAAGTAAATGCAGATATAGCAGAAATTAACGCAGAGATAGCAAGTATTCGAGCAGAAATAAGTGAGCTAAATCAAATTCTTAAAACATCAACAATTGTAGCAGATACGGCAGGTATTATATCTTCTATTAGTGTAGCCGCAGATGATGAAACTAAAGAAGGTGACACACTACTTTCAATTGTAAATAATGATCAAAATACTTATTTAAGTACATATATTTCACAAGATGAGATAGGTCAAATTAGTATAGGTCAAGAAGTAATAGTAGAGATTAGTGCGTTAAATAAAGAATACGTAGGCGTAGTAGACAGCATATCTTATAGTGCATCTCCTAGCATGGGTGGAAGCGTAAATTATTTAGTACTTGCAAAAATAGAAGAAGATACAGATGGTGTATATGAAGGAATGAGTGCATCCACAACGTTTATAGAAAGCCAAAGCAGAGATGTTTTAACAATACAGTCAAGAGCTATAACAAACGAAGGCGATATAAATCTTGTGAAAATACAACATGAATCTGGTGAAATAATAGAAGTAGAAGTTACATTAGGTATTTCAGATGGCGTAAATGTGGAGATTACGAGTGGTCTATTAGAAGGAGATATTATATTAATAGAAAGTGCAGTGACACAAATGGGTGACGTAACACAAGCTACAAGTGCAGAGACTACGACAGAAGGCATGGATAGAGATGCTACCATGATGGAAGGTATGGATAGAGATGCTATGATGCAAATGATGCCGTCTGGAATGTCTGGTGCCCCATCTGGTAGTGGGCCAGGAGGGAGATAAATGAGGATTACTGAAATAATATACCTAGTAATGGTAAGCATTATGCAAAATAAATTTAAAGTGTTACTTACATCTCTAGGAATAATAGTAGGAGCTATGACAATTGTTATGGTAATAGCAATAGGGGTAGGTGGTCAGATGGATGTGGCAGACCAGTTTAAAAACCTTAACGCTGGTACTATAGAGATAGAAAGTATCAGTGCAACATCTGCTACAGTTGATATGAGACAGATGATGCAGATGATGCAGATGAGAAGCAGTGCATCTACTAGCTCATCAAATAGTAACATAGCAACCCTTACAGTATCAGACACTGAAGAAATGGTGCTATTTATTAATGGAATAAAAGATATTTCGCTTGTTGCAAGTAGTTCTCAATCTGTTTATGGAGGAGATTTAGATGAAACGACTACATATACTATTGTAGGTGCAAGCGAAGAATATCAGACGATAACTAATTTAAGTATGTACATGGGTGAATTTATTACAAGCGAGATGGAAGAAACTGAGGCAAGATCAGTAATATTAGGATATGATGTAGCAACTGAAATTTTCACATATCCTATGCTGGCGTATGAAAGTGAAATTGCAATAGATGATAGAACATATACTGTTGCAGGTGTGCTTAATAAAACTAGTAATATATTAAATGGGAATACCGTGGATAGTTGTATTTATATGCCATATTCTACAGCAGAAAAAAATATATTTGATACAGATATAAAGCCGCAAATGGTAGTATTGGCAGAAGACGTTGACCAAGTTGCTACTATAATTGCAAAAGCATCAGTCTTATTAAAAGAAATACATCCACAGGGTGAATTTACTATATCAGATGCAGGTGCTGAGATGGAGGCGGCGTTAAGCTCAGCTAATACATTATCTATGTTATTACTGGCGGTAGCAACTATTGTATTTATTGTAGGTGGCATAGGAATTATGAATGTACTTTTTGTATCGGTTAAAGAAAGGACACCAGAAATAGGAGTTTTAAAAGCGTTAGGTACGTCAAAATTGGATATACTCTTACAATTTCTAATAGAAGCTAATTTAATCAGCGTTATAGGAGGTATTATAGGTGTTGGATTAAGTTATGTGATAATGCCACTTATGCAAGATGTAATAAGAATGGAACCGACTACTGAAGCCGGAATTATGGCACTGGTATTTGCTATTGTAACAGGTACTGTATTTGGATTTTACCCAGCTTACCAAGCATCTCAGCTTAGACCGATAGAGGCGTTGAACGCAAAATAAAGGGGAAAATTTATGAACGTAATCGAAATGAATAATATATGTAAATCCTATCAAATGGGTGCAGAAAAACTGCAAGTGTTAAAGGATGTATGTATTACTATAGAGCAGGGAGAGTTTGTTGCGATACTAGGCCCATCTGGGTCTGGCAAATCAACTCTTATGAATATTATAGGATGTATGGATATTTCAGATAGTGGTGAATATACACTATCAGGTATACCAGTGCATAAAAGTCGTGAAAGCAAGCTAGGTAAAATACGAAATGAGCAAATTGGATTTATATTTCAAAAATATCAACTCATTAATAAATACAATGTGTTGCAGAATGTAATATTACCTCTGCTTGCACGTGGGCAAAGTAGGCGGCAAGCAAAACATGTGGGTATTGAAAAAATACGAAGTGTAGGATTGAGTGATAGAATTTATCATAAACCATCAGAGCTATCGGGTGGTCAGCAACAAAGGGTAGCAATTGCAAGAGCAATAGCGGGCAACCCTAGTATATTACTTGCAGATGAGCCGACTGGGGCACTTGATACTAATACTGGTAAGGAAGTTATGGAAATATTTAAAAAGTTGCATCAAGAAGGTAATACTATAGTTATGATAACGCATGACGTAGGTATTGCCGAAAATGCAGAACGTATTATAAGAATAGTTGACGGCTGTGTAGCTTAGTCGACTATTCTTTTGTTATAGTGTTTGAGAACATATAATTTGGATATTAGAAATTCCATTGCTAGTTTGAATAGGAATATTTTTTTGCAAGTAATTTCTAAGCATAATTAGAGGCATATATCCTTGGTTTACCAAATCTTGAGATATTGTAAAATCAATTTGTCCGTTTTTAAGCAGATTTTGCGTGCTGATCGGAGTATCGTGGCAAATAATTTTTGGGATAGAACAGTTAGCGTGCTCTTTAATAGCATCTGCACATCCACTGACGCTACGATTTGCCATATATATACCGCCTATATTTGGTATAGTGCTAAGTGCAGTGGAGAGCTTTTTAAAGGTCACAGAGTAGCTGTTAAATGTCTCTAATATGATGAGTTGTTCTTCTTTATATCCTAGCATAGTTATATGCTCTATAAAGCCTTCTAAACGCTCTCTATGCCCTTCAAACTCCAAATTACCAACGCATGCAATAATGTTTGAAGTAGGGTTTATACATTTGCTCATAAGTTCTGCAGCTATTTTGCCACTTTTTGTATAGTCTTGTCCACAAAATGCAGACCTATTTGTTGTGGGTAAATCAGAGTTAAATGTAATTACAGGAATATCAGATGATACTAAATCGTTTATTTTATTAACTATATCCATAGCTGTAAAAGTACATATAGATAACCCTTTAATACCTTTTTTAACTAGTTTATCTATTTTGTCTATACATTCTAGCGGTGTATCTGATTCACATTGTTCTATAAGAATATTTACATAAAAGTCTTGCAACTCTTGTTGTGCTTGATTAACCCCTTTTAAAACTTCCTGTTTAAAGTACCCAGTCCAGGCTGGTAATATAACACCTAATTTAATAGGACTAAAATGAGACAGACGTATACTTTTTTCATGTGCATCACGTGGTAACATATAGCCTGTTTCTTCTAGTGCTTGCAACACCTTTGCATACGTTTTTTTGCTTACATTCGTACGATTATTAAGAACTCTGTCTACTGTACCACGAGACACACCTGCCAAATCTGCCACTGATTGAATTGTAACTTTAGAATTTTTCATTTTTTTTGCAAAGAATCATGTATCTCTTTGCAACCTCCTTTCCAAATGGTTATCCCTGTGAATTTGATTATAGCACAATTTGCACAAAAAAAAAGGACGTGTTGTCCTTTTATCTATCTTCTAATGGAATATAAGCGTGACGACCATCAATATTTTTGTAAGCTGGTCTAATGATTTTACCTTCATTTACCAATTCTTCAAGTCTATGTGCTGCCCAACCAACGATACGTGAAACTGCAAATAGAGGGATAAATAATTCTTCTGGAATATTTAACATGCTGTATACAAATCCTGAATAAAAGTCGACGTTAGCACAAAGTTTATTAAAGTCTCCTTTTAATTCGCCCAATACCATAGGGGCAAGTTTTTCTATTTTAGCGTGCAATTCAAATTCAGCTTCTAATCCTTTTTCAACAGCAAGTTGTTCAGCATACGATTTTAGTACTTGTGCACGAGGGTCAGATATAATATAGATTGCATGGCCTATACCATAGATAAGTCCAGTACCATCAAAGGCTTGTTTAGTAGCTATTTTAGAAAGATACTCTTTAAGTTCTTCTTCATTGGTCCAGTCTTTGACATTTTCTTTTATATCATTAAACATTTGTAATACTTTAAGACTGGCACCACCATGTCGCACACCTTTTAGTGAGCCTAAAGCAGCAGCTATTACCGAATATGTATCAGTAGTAGCAGAAGTAATTAGGTGAGTTGCAAACGTAGAGTTGTTACCACCACCATGCTCTGCGTGTATAATAAGAGATAAGTCAAGTAGCGTAGCTTCAAGTTTTGTAAAGCTCTTATCAGGGCGTAACATATATAAAATATTTTCCGCTGTACTAAATTCAGGTTGAGGTGCATGTATAAATAAACTTTCATGCTTATAATAGTGAGAATAAGCTTGGTAAGCATATACCATAAGAGTAGGAAAACATGCTATAAGCTCGATGCTTTGACGCAATACATTATCAAGGTCATTGCTTTCAGCGTTCTCATCAAATGTGTATAATGCAAGGACACTACGTGCCATAGAATTCATAATACTAGGGCTTGGATTATCTAAAATATATGACTTAATAAAAGTATGTGTTAATATTCTATTAGCACCTAATACGCCGTTATAGTATTCAAGCTCTTCTTTGTTTGGCAAGTGACCAAAAAGTAGTAAAAATGAACTTTCCTCAAAACCCATTCTATCTTCGGCGATAAAATTCTTTGTAAGATCTTCGATGCTTATACCTCTATAAGTTAATCGACCAGGTACTGGGACAATCTCGCCTTCATCAATGATGTACGAGTGAACATCACCTATGTGTGTTAATCCAACCAAAACCCCTGTTCCATCAGGACGTCTTAAGCCTCTACGAACTTGGTATTTATCAAATAATTCTTTATCGATTTTATTAGCATTAACTATATAGTTAGATAGCGTATTAAAATCTAAGTTAGGTACAGTATAGTTTTTCATAAAATTCCTCCTTATATAAAGTAAAAACATTCTTAAGATAATATTACAGGTATTTCTTAAATATGTCAATTTAAAACATACAATTAGCATATAGAAAAAATACCCCTAATCCCTAAAAATGTATACAATTTTTACAAAGAAATGAATTAAATATATTATTCACTTGCAAGTACTACTAATCCTATTACACCAGGGCCAGTGTGGATGCCCATGGCAGCACCAATTTCTTCCAAGTGAATATCAGTGATGCCGGATAAGTCCTTAATATAACTTAGGAAATCTTGTGCCTCCTCAACTGCTTCTCCATTTAATACCCAGACTTCGCATGAAGTTTTGCTAAGATATTCTTGCAATATTTCTTTTAACTTAACTCTCCCTTGCTTTTTGCCACGTGCTTTTGAATGGGTGTATAGTTTACCGTCTTTATGGTGAATTATAGGTTTAACATTTAATATACTTCCAACAGCTCCAGAGAATTTACTTAGCCTGCCACCCTTAATTAAATAGTCTAGTGTATCTACTAATATATATCCTTGGGTTCTCTCACGCACGCTAGGCAATTTTTCTAAAATTGTTTCAATATCTAAATTTTGACGAACAAGTTTTGCTGCCTCTCGAACAATAACTCCTTCTGGATACCCTAACGTACGTGTATCAAAATAATAGAATTTTAAATTTGTAAAAGGCTCGGCTATAAGTTTTATGCAATTTAAGGTGCCTGACAATTCGCTAGAAATTGTGATTACTAGTATTGTGGTATATCCTTGTGAGGCAATATCTTTTATAATTTTAGCCCCCAGTTCCATATCTGGTAAAGACGTAGTAGGAACCTCAATGTGCAAATTTTTATATACTTCTTGTGGTGTAATTGTAACTTTGTCTAGAAATTCTTTGTCTTGATAGATTATTCTAAGAGGAATTTGAAATATATTGTATTCTGTTAAGGTCTCATTACTTAAATCGCAACAACTATCGGTTAAAACGGCTATTTTTTCCATGTTAATTCTCCTTTATTATCTCGGTTATTGTTGCAACTACACTTTGCGGCAACTCTTCTAGGTAGATTTTATAATCTCCTGTTTGGTTTATAATACTAACAGTACAATGATAAAAATCGCTAAACGTAGGATAAAGATTTTTTAGATGATCAAAAGTTAGGTCAGTTGGAGTTAGTATTTTAAGCAATAGTTGAGAAATTTCATACAATATTTCACATATATTGCTAATATCATCAATTAACTCTTGTAGCAGATCCGCTTCTTCAATCAATTCATCTTCATCTTGTATTTTACTAATTTCTGTTAAAGATAATTTTATATCTAAAAAATCAGTAGGCGTAAAATCAATTATTTGCAATTGCTCGTGTTTAGTAATCTGTAGTAGTTGTTGTTTATAAAAAATTAAATGGTCGCTTTTATTTACTATACTACTAGATATATTTATTAGTTTTTCTATAAAAGGTAATTTATATTCATCATCTACTCCCATAATAGAAGTAAGATTTGTAAATATATCTAGAGATTCATTTTTAACATTATCAAGATCTTTATTAATATATTGTAGCATACCTAATAAAGATTTTGAGTGTAGATCTAGGATTGACTTAATTAATGAGGCAAATCCATATGAAATAACATTGGACATATAGGGGGTTCCTTTCACAACTTGATTTAATATATATCCATATCATTATACATAGATTTTCTGAGTTATGCAAGAAAAAATTGACATACAGTAAGTATGCCAATCAATTGAGTTACTTTTTCATTTGTAGTCGTATTAAAGCTTTTTTAAGTGCAACATCTGCCCTGGCAATGTCTGAGTGGCCATCTGTTTTATGCCCTTCTGCACGTTGCTTTGCAGCTTGT
>MDSQ01000240.1_pt1 | contig 12045 bp, 12 predicted proteins | sample 1008251 | NCBI WGS metagenome assembly MDSQ01 (sample SAMN05526597, study PRJNA338239) | gut metagenome | isolation source: Hindgut content | host: Naso unicornis | place: Saudi Arabia: Red Sea | collected 2016-05
TTCACCCCACCTTCCACTGGCATGAGGGTGAGTAGATAATGACTGAATTTTCATTTTTGGGTGAACTATCCCTTTAAGCAATAGCAAAAATATAATCTGAGGGTGAAAGACGTGCTGACTGCAATTTAGCTTGTCAAATGTGGGTGTAAGACAACCGTTCTGCTCAACAAGACCTTGTCCTAGTTGAGAATTCCAGCATTCTCTCCCACTGCGACACTCCATCACACACACACACACGCGCGCCCACATTTCAGAGAATAAATTCAATTTGGTCAGGACGGGAAAATGAGATGCTGTATGGTTTGACCCCTCGGCTGTAATTAGCCTTTTAAAACTGAAAAGCAGGAAGTTTCAGGGGCAAAAAAGGGAATAAACACAGTTGACAGGAGTGCAAGTAGGCTCGTATTAGTAAATACATGCACCTAAATTTACATGAATGCATGTATGCACACACAATAATCCTCTTACTCTCCCTACAAAACCACAGAATCCCATTTACGGATGCTTAAGAGAAGAAGAGCTGAGGAAACTGAACAAGCATGTCAGCTTCTTTTGCTCGTTCTCTTCAGCTGTAATGTGAGCTTTCTGGATGTAAGTGGATCAGGAAGGATTCAATGTTCGCCGACACCGAGAAAACAGGAACACTGACTCACTCGGCCTACTTAAGAGGACTGTGTTTCAATGCTACAATTGGCTCTCCGTACCAAGTGGTTTGGATGGTCTGTATGCAGAAACTCCACTCATAATGTGATAACAGACTTGGCTGAAAAAATACTTGTGGGTTTATGACAAATCATCGGCTGTGGCACTTTGTAAAGAAACACTAACGACACGGTGCAAATTTCATTAAGATGTTAAAACGGAAATGAATCAGCATTCACAACTTTAATGCTCTCTTTTATGTTTCAGATCACTGAGCAGCAGCGTAAAAAAGTCGTGCAATGTATTTTACACCGGCTATCATACAATGATTTGTCTTACAGTATCAACAAAACTCTAGGACTACTCTTTTGTCGTGCCTTTAGAGATGACGTTTGACTTCGAAGTCTTGCTCAGATGTGCAAAAACTGTTTTGTGACCGTTTACTTTAATGCCCGTGTTTGATTTAGCTTTGACTTTCGTAGTGGATCGTTTTTCGAGGTGCTGCATGTTTACAAGATTACAAGACTTCGGTTTTAAAGGGTATTCATAAATATATATGACATTATTAATTACATATTTTACACATCTATAGTGCATAGAATTACTATTTTTTGCCATTACATGCCTACAGTCTTAAGAGATTTGAAAAGGGTTAGGAGGTGGATGGATTCCTGTACAACTGACTTTCACACGTGTGTCCTGTAATCAGCTCAACAGTGATGTCAGACAAAAATGCTTCTTCTAAAGGCCAGTTTAAAAATGCAAATAGAAAGCAAAAAGGTCTGTCAGATAAAGAGACAGTGAGCGCTAATGATTTTGATATGTTAAAATCAGTTCATGTGGTGAGGAGTGGAAGGGTGACTGCTGTTAGATGGGCACTTGCTCCTATGTATGTGTGTATGTGTGTGTGTGTGAGTGTGTGGGTGTGGTGTCTGTTTTAAGGCTTTCTGCAGTTTAGCCATCCGTCTGTTGCCTTGTATCTAACCTCAGGGCTTAGCTGCTTGAATAGACAGTTTCATCAAACAGCCAGTGGGAATTAGGTTTGAACCATCACTGCTCTTATTGGAAAAAGTCACAAGTTCAGCGTTAAAGACGTGGATGTATGCATTAGTTTTATCACTTTGTCTCCCGTCAAAGCTGCTTGGATAAAATATTTTTTTCACAAAAACTCCAGCTGATTTGTACACTGAAACATGAATTCTGTGAAATGGTCAACAACAGGCTGCCAGCAGTTACGAAGTTACTGGGATACATTTTACAGTACGGTTACCATTAATTTAATCACAGCACCTGTAAAATACTGTAATTTTTATTTCAGTAATAATTACTGTACTGTACTTGTTTTTCTAGTAATTATCAAAGTACAGTACTTGCCATCACAGTAACAGGGTGGCACATTTTGTAATCACAGCAGTTATTTTTATTTATTTTATTTATTTTAATTACTACTGTCACAAGCATTACTGCATTTTAGAATAGAATAGAATAGAATAGAATGCCTTTATTGTCTATACACTATACACATGTACAATGAGATACAGAGCAGCTCCTCCAGTGCAAACATATGCATACAATATAAAAAATAAAATATCAGTTTATATAGACTGTATAATAATTTTATACTATTGAATGACTTCAGCTTTCACCAAATTAAATAAATTAAACAGTAAAAATAGTAAAATTCAAACATTGGATGAAAACACTGAGTTAGAAGTGTTAACACAGAATTGAAATATAAACCAAATTTACAATAAAAAGTCAGAGACAGACCGACTGCTGAATAATGCTCCCTGAACTGTATTTCTTTTCCCAAACTGGACTCTTGTCTCTGGGCTGGAATCCTCCTTCTGGGACGGGGTCTTCCAAACTGAAGTGACGTAAAAAATCATTGACATGATTACACAAACGCCATTAATCATCCCACCACCCTATTTTCTGTGAAACAACGAATAAAGGCTATAAATAAACTTGAGATCTAGAGTAATGTTTTTATAATAATGATAATAATAATTATATTTCCTTTATAGATCCCCTTGAGGAAATTCATCCTCTGTATTTCACCTGTCTTATTATTAACCTTAACTACACATGCTAGGAGCAGAGGGCTGCCACAGTACGGCTCCCGGGAACCAACTCCAGATCTTATGCTGGTGCCTTGGCCAGGAGCACTGACAGGAGTAGAAGCCACAGGTGGATTCCAATTTCCAATTTTTTACTGTAAGTTTTTTTTTTCTCATTTGCCTCTGTGAGACACACACAGCAAAATGAAAAGTGTTAATTCAACTCCTAGGGAGTTAAATTCAACACTTTAAAAGTGTCTATATTGGTCCACACTAGATCGAGTTAAAATAACACTTTTGATAGTGTTAAACAGTTAACACTGTGACAGAGTTGGAACAACACTCTCAATAGTTGAAATTTAACACTCACTAGTGTTGAATTTACCTAACACTAGTGTGTAGTGTCAAAAATTAACGCTATCATTGTGTTGTTTTAACACTGAATAAGTGTCAGATTATATTAACACTATGGATAGTGTTAAATCAACTACTACTACTACTACTACTACTAATAATAATAATAATAATAAAAATAATAATAATATAATTTACAAAGAAACCACACAAGTTGCAGTTTGAATCAACCTGTATTTATTTCAAACAAGCACACCACATAAACAGCACTGGCTTTGCAATAACTACAACACAGGTCAAACAATATGACAATGTGGCACAATGTATGTTTTTTCACACATCTCATTAGAAAACTGTTTGTCATAGGGTCTGTAATAAATCAACTCCTTAACTGGAAAAACAGAAAATGAATCTGCTCTCTCATTGATACAGTATGCATTGAAATGATCATCAAAATAAAGAGTGTCCTCTCTACAAGTCAAAATAAAAGCTTGACAAACATACCAATCTGATATTCTGCTCCATAGTTCTTCACCCAATCAGTGGTTGACACTTCACAGTATGCATTTACATTAAAAACAGAACTTAAAACATCACCTCCTTCCAAGCTATCAATAGTTTTTTTTTTTCACTGGACCAAACTCAAATCTCTGAAAATCAAAACTCTCCCAGTGGTAAGCTAGCTGTCTCTGGTGTTGTTTCACCAATGCTTAAACCGCATACACCATACGTGAAGGAGTGGACCTATTTTTCTAATACAACGTGGGTAATGTAGCATGAAATGATGCTTTGGAATCAATCTTTTCTCTGAAAACAAAGATTTAAATAGCTTGTGGTGGTCCTTAATCAAGTGCTTCAAATAGTATGTCATACCGTTAGTTACAATAGGTGAAAAAACAATATTCACAATCTGAATCAAGAGGAGGAGCAGATTCCAGTAACAGTTATTTCTTTCCAATACATCACCAAAAATAAGAGGAGCATTTCTCACAAGACACCGTGACTGAATTGCATTTAGACCAAGGTCTTTGCTAGCATCATCTATTTTCAACCCGCTTGGCCTATTTTTTCTCTCAGTATAACCATAGTTGAAACTTTGGATCCTCAGTGACAATGATTCCAAAGACAGATACTTATGGTTGACAAGGTATTGAAAGAAAAGTTTGAGTTCGTACTGTACAACACCTTCAAGTAAGTCGTGCATTATATCAACTGCATAGTTGTCAGAAGTGTGGAAAAAATGCAATGTATTGAGCAAGCATGTCTTTTTGACACCAAATGTTGAACTCAACATAGGATTTTCCTGTAGAGCTGCACAATGTTCTGCATGCATTTCTTTTGTACGAAAAATCATGCCAGGGTCATCTTCAGTAAACACAGACTGTGACTCAACCTTACTTGTCAAACAAAATCTGCAAAAATACATAGCACTGAAGGACTCGACAAAACCGAACAGTCCATGTAAGCCTAGGTTGTCACCTGTTACTTGTATAACAGAGCCAAGCAAAGGTGAGTCTGAGAAAGGCACCTCAATTCCTTGTGTTTCAAGTATTTTAAGATCATCAACAAGAGGCTTTAAGATGTCATCAAATCCGTAAGTCTTCAGGTCTTGTGAGTGAAAGAGTGCAACAACATGTATATTCATCAACACAGAATTATATTTTTGCTGTCTCAAACTCATCAAAATAGAGTTGAATCTGTAGAGCGTGTTTGTTCTGGGAAAACAAAACGTTATTCTTGAAGTATGAACCATCACATATGTCTTTATAAACTCCTTCTTCTTGATGCTTGGCTTGCAAGAAACTTTCACACAATTCGGTGTTCTTGAACATAGACTTAAGAGTTCCCATGATGGGTGTATACACAAATTTATCTGTTACAGGGACCTGACTGTAAATTCCTGTTGTGTGATCCCTGCGAACATCAAACCGCACTCCAAGAACATATTCAGCAGGTTCAACAATTTCCCACTTTTCCTCAAAGAACTTCTGTCGTTTCACTCTTGTGTTCAAGGTTGAGAACGGATTTTCTAGTTGATCAAAACACTTTTCCACCTTCTTTTCAAAATCTGTGCCTTGAATTTCTGTAGTACAGCTGAGAACTGCCTCTCTCGCTTTCCTATGAATGTCATTTACAAGATCCTCCATGGACCCCACCATTGCTTGGACTGTGCTCTCAGCAACACCAGATGCTTGCAACTGTGCTACAACAGAAGCACACATGTTTAACACAAGACTATTGTCAACAGAGAGCTGGGTAGTTGTTGGAGAGTCTGTACTGACTGCCTGTGAAGTTGAGGGCTCACCAACTTCATTCTGAGTGTCCACATTGTCATCAGTATTAGTCAAAGCAACATCTCTATGGAAATGAACAAGATGCTTCTTGAAACCTGAGTAGGTGCAAAATGATAAACAACATCCCGGCTGTCCACATTTTAAACGTAATGTCTTTCCAGGATATAGACCGTGGTGGAGTCTTAAATGCTGACAAAGCAATGCAGAACTTTTGTGGTGTGCCTTACAGACATAACAAAGAAACATATTTGCATCCAGGGATATTTATCACCTCAAGCGTCGTGCAAAAGTCTCGCTCTGAGCTCCTTGACTCTAGGACTTTCCTTGGCACTTCCCACGTCAATGTTAAAAACTGTGGTTTGGATGAATGTATAGAAGTTAAAGAGAGATTGGTGGTAGTTGACACTGAAGATGAAGTGTGCTTTGAAGAGCTCATCGAAAGCTGCCAAGGATGTTTGTGCCTTGCAAGGGATGGCCTTGTGGTCAATGATGATGTAGTATCTTTGGATGCTGTTCTTCTTTTGACCCACACACAGGAGGAAGGGCTGTCCCGGCGTCACACCAGCAAGGAAGATTTCGACACTGGCTCCATTCTTTAACAAAATGTAAATAAGAATTATGAGAAAGTCATGAAATAAACTGTGAAATATGACTGAAGGCACAAGTGAAAGTTTGCATAAATATGTCCACATGTCCCCATGAGTTGATGACATTAGGAGCCAATATATTTTTTTAAATTAATTAATTGGTCAAAGTTATTGTTATCTGTTAAAGGAAAGGTTGACTGGTTAATCATGTACATCCCTATCTGCAGCCTTTGCAAAATAGAGATGGCGTACCACAGCGTTTTTGTAAATTAACAGTCGTTAACCTAAAAACAATTGCGAGATTAGTGGAACAGCCCTACATAAGTACATTACTATTTGCATACCTGCAAATATCGAACAACATGGTCTTCAGCTTGACATGCGCTGATTTTAGGACTCTTTTTGTGGCCTTTGGACGTGGGCGGCAGCAAGTGAACCAACAGCAGAATGCTTGATAAGTCACTGTCCCAGCCTAGGGGAAAAACAGGAGAAAATGTCTGACACATTCACATCATATAATTTTAAAGAGAAGAAACTAACCAGACCCACCTGAGTCGTGCTGCGCAGACAAGAGGTCTTCAATGTGTTCATTAGAAGTCAGTTTTTTGCAGTCTGTCATGATCCTAGGTTTGAAAAAAGTAGGCCATTTTGCCCATTTTTATACTTATGCAACTCAAAAGTGTAAACATTGAGTGACAATTCACTTAATATAAAGAAATTGTCTTTCTTACCAAGCCAGTGATGTCGAGGAATCGTGGGAAGACATCCAAAACTGTCGAAGAGCACCGCTGATCTTGAACCAGTGTTTGGCGGTACTGAAAAGTAGCCCTCATCTTCTCTTTGATTGCTGATTCATCAGTTGAATGTTTCAAAAAGGATATTGTTTCATGACACTGCTCACCAAGCAGCTGCTTATCCATGCGGAGAACCTCCCTCTTTCTCTTTGGACTATCCTGGTAGGGTGTTCTGGTGGAAGATCTCCGGGACTGAGCTGCAGTGTTGCGCTGAACAGTCTTTATCCTCCAGGCCAAGTACCCAGATCCACTCTGTGGGTCATAGAAGTGTTCCTGAAATATTAAAAATATTAAATTGTAGGGTAAGTTCAGACCATATTACTATTCCATAAATTGATATACAAGCTATTCATTTATAAACTTACATATCCATTGTCTGAGTATGGATCTCTGAGGCTGGGAAATAGAGAGATGATGCCAACCGTCACCTTGTGCTATCCATCAGTGTTTTCATTTTATCATATTCATCCAAAATAATCTGTCCACCCGGTTTAGCCTTTAGAGCATCTCTCACCATCTAAAAGATAAATAATCATAAAGCAAATTAGCAATCATATCCATCAACATCATCATCATTAGAGCTGCAACAATTAATCGAACAATAATCGATTATTAAATTAATCATCAACTATTTTGATAATTGAATAATCAGTTTGAGTAGTTTTTTAAGAAAAAAAAGGCCAAATTCTCTGATTTCAGCTTCTTAAATTTGTATATTTTTGGTTTCTTTGTTCCTTTATGACAATAAACTGAATATCTCTTTGGACAAAACAAGACATTTGAGGACGTCATCTTGTGGTTCGGGAAACACTGATTGATACTTTTCAACATTTTTCAACTTTTTATTGACCAAACAACTAATCTATGAATTGTTTAAATAATGGACAGATTAATCCATGATGAAAATAATCGTTAGTTGCAGCCCTAATCATCATTACGTCCAACAACAAAACAGTTTAACACAGTTCAACTGCACAATATATTTGTGTGTGATATTTGATAACTAAGACCTCTTTTGCCGATTCCCGTTCAGCATGGGTTCTCGTCCCTCCATTTGTCTGAACAATCACTGTTGCATCTGATGAATCAGAGGATACTGCCAGGGAGTCTTCTGACACTGACACAGATGAGTTGTCTGACATGGGTGACTCCAACGAAGGATATGAAAGATCATGATGAAGCACAACTGTAAACAGTTAAAAAAATGTACACACAAAAGGAAAAAATAATTAGTCCACAAAACTCTTTATTGACGATCCACTCCTGGCCTCACAAGTCTGAGTCTCACCTGTTGACTTCTCAGTTGCCACCCTAACAGTAAGGTTTCCTGCTTGCAAAAGCTCCTCAAACACATCTGCATCGACTTCTGTCCCTGTTTCATCTGTCAAGTGCAGCTCAGTCTCAAGTGGAAGATCTAGCTTTTGACTGATAAAAAAATATCAAATTCAGAGCAATGGAAAAATTACAATAAACAGAAATTTGCTATACTTGTTTTCCCCAACATTTTAGGTTAAGGGCACACAGGGCCATTAGCTATCATAAACACAACTCCATAATATGAGACATTTACATATCACATAATTTCAGTAGATATTATAACAATTAGTCAATTTACACAAACATTCTGGGCTCTGTTAAAAATGATGCCAACCTTTCTGAAGAAATGTGTAGAAGTTGTCATAGCCATCTTCAGTCTCAGCCACTTTGACATACTTCTGCGTTTCTCCAAATCTCACCTTCACCAACACGATGCACTATAGAAAAAAAAAAGAGGAAAAGACATCCGCACTACTTGGATGTGGAGAGACATGAAGATTTTGCCTTGCCTTGAGTTCAACCGTCGGAGTATTTGTTTTGATTTTTTTCGCGTTACTCACGAGTCATGCCAACTAGTCTCCACCTGGACAACGAGGGCAGGCACAATGACACTGTTACTGAAGCTCAGCCTGCCTGCCATCATGACGGCTAACCTAATTCTCCTGCTAACAACACCGACACTTCTCCATAAACACAAAGATACATGATCAACTCGTCTCTGTCAGTTGAGCAAAATAACGTCAACTTAAGGCATAAACATGACAGCGACGTTATTGTTCATATGCATAGATAGCTAAAACACTGTGTAACGTTAACTGTAAAGTTATAAAAACTCACCGACATTTCAGACGTTTATTTTTATGGCAGCAGCTCAGGGGTGTGTGTGACTCCGGTAATGTTATTAGCTGCAGCTAACGTTAGATTGATTTTAGCAATAGCAGCAGTCTCTGGGCAGGCAGGCGCTCAACCCCCCGGCCCAGCCCCGGCTCTCTAACTCCATCGCTTGGCATTTTCATCGAGACTAGACCATAGCTAATTAATTACCGTACGCGCGCTTCGATGGCCTAACGTTACAGATTTTTCCGACAGAAAATATCTGGTTAATGTGACGCCTCGTGCGCGCGCTACGTCATTTTATCTAACGTAGCTTTTTCCTCGTACAAAAAATGTGCAGTTATACACCGTGTTATCCGAACGTGTTACGTTGAGCAAACTGTGTAAATTCATCAACACTGATGTGCAAAAGAACATTAATGCACAAGAGCCGCCATGCTAACCTTAGCCATATATAACGTTAAAATACTACTGCATAGAAAGTATTATTAAATGAGCATGGCGCCTTTCATTTACTTACAGAAAGATACTCGTGAAGTCTGGAGGTGAAAAGAAAGTCGTCCTCTACTGACCCCGCTCGAGTCTGACTCTGAGTCGTCCCGCTCTTTAGACAAACACGTCACAGATCCGTTGGAATTCTGGGAGTAACACTGTTCAGTGTTTATTTTAAAATGAACACTTAACAGTGTTGTTTGGATTTAACTCCCTGGATTAACACCAACTCTTTTGAGAAATTAACTCTCACATAGTTGAATTAAACTAAGCAACTGTATTTTTAACATACAACACCAGCACTGGAAATTTAACACTTTTGATTTTGCTGTGTACAATGGGTGAGTGATTAAAAACAGTTAAAGACACACTGAATTGTAAATAGAAAATTAAAAATAATAAAATATTTGATTTGTTTTTAATTAAACAGATCCAATGTGATAACTGCAGTGTTGCATCATGTTACTCAACTTGCTGCTCGAGATACACCTCTTGTTTTTACATTTTAAACCTATTTATAATTTTTAATAATTTTTTATATGTAAATATTAGCATTTTAGCTCAATAGCTCAATAGGTCATGTGACCAGTGGACTCAAAATCAGTATTACCCAGGCTGCATGAGATAGCCTACACCCCACTGTAGCCGTCTGCTCTGCTCCGTGTGTTTACTTTGTCGCGTCTTTGGTAATAGCTGCACCGACACGAATCACTTGAAAACTGATTATTTTTCTTTTGATTTTGGCTTCTTTGTCTTAAAGAAAAGGTACACGGCAGGGCACTCATCAAAAGTGCATTTAGCTTTTGCACTGAAATAGTGGCATTTCTTTTTGTGGCTATGACTTTTTTTAACATGCTGATATTTAAATGCAAGTGTGCAACATGGGTTTTCTAAATTCATGGTACAAGACGTCAGTCCATGGAGATCTGAGTTTATTCATGTTAGGTTTTGGTTTTATTTTGTCCCATTTTTAAAAAAAATAAAACTCTTGAACTTCTTTCTTCCAGGTTTGCAATGCCTGTTGGTAATCTGTTCATCCTTTGCACCTTCACCTGTACTGTCACCTTTTTCTGCTGTTGTGTCTCCACTCAAACTGTCCTCTTTGCCCTTCTTACCATCTTTCTTTCCCTGGCTTGTCTGTGCCCATTCTTGTGTCTCATCTACAATGAAAAAACACTTTTTCTTATGATGAAACATTACATCTCAGCAAAATAAGGCTTTACATCTACAAAGAGTTTCACATTAAGTAGTTTTCTAGTGGAATTGACCTTTTAAAGTGCAAGAAGTTTGGCATTAAGTAATATTTTATCCGTCTGCGGTGCTGAACACCTTGACAACAGTAAACAATTGAGACAAAGCATATGTCCATAGTAGGCTTTATAGGCCATGAGTGAAAAGACTGTATTGATGTGCTGCTGTATTGATGTACTGTATATAGCTACTATGTAGATGTATGGTACGTGTAGGCCTACAGTGTCTGTCTTCCCATTCACTTAGCCTACATTGTAACAGCTACACAAAATAAATAAATGAGTAGAATATAAATTTAAGTTGCAGTGTTTCCCTTTAGGTCTCGTTGGGGTCCGCCAGAGTCTCTCACAGTATATTATAGTGTTTTCTTTCTTTTTTTTTATTTTGTAACAGTGTTTCACCATCCCTCATCTCTGTCAGTCAGCTCCTCCTGCTGGGTTCACACTGGACACGGAAGCGCCACAAAGCGGCGCGCCGCAACCCTCCTGTTCACACCAGACGCACATTTCTCCGCGCCGGTCAACCAGCGCCTCTGCCCCTCCGTGTGTGTGTAGGCTGAGTGCCTGTGTATGTGTGGGTCTGTGGCTGTGTGTAGTGTACATGTGGGTCGACTGTCGCTGTGTGTAGGCTGTGTGTGTGGCTGTGTGTGTAGGTTGTGTGTGTATGTGTAGCCTAGGTGTGTGTGTGTGTGTGTGTGTGTGTTCATCTGTCTCGCGCTCTGTTCAGGTATATAAACACAAATAGACCACAAACGCACACAGACATGCCGCGGAGGTGCGCGCCGCACCGCGTCTGCGACACAATCGGTTAACAAGGGCTCTCTCTCTCTCTCTCTCTCTCTCACACACACACTCTCGCACACACACTCACACACACACACACACACACGAACAGGTCGTGCTGTACACACCCTGTTTTTGGCCTTTTTTGAAGCGCCCAATATTCAAGACCACAGTACAACATCTGGCAGTCTCCTCTCCTGTACAACCTGTCGCAGACAGCAATTCTACCGTTTAAAATATATAGGCTAGGCCTATTTTTTTTTCTCCCGTAAATCTTCAACGTTTCACGCAATCGAACAAAATTAAAACGGTTTCTGAAAGCAGACATTCGGTGCTTTTCAGTAATATACGGGTCATTACGGTAACAGGTACATTGTCTCAGCAGCACGTCGATAGCCGACGTTTAAGGGAGGAAGGAGCTGGTAGCCTTTTGACAAGTGAGATTTTGTCGCACTTTTCATGCCCCCCCCATCATTTCTAGTTAGGCTATTATTTTTACATTTTACATCTTTTTGTAATTTTTCATTAACCCTCTAGGCGCCAGAGTTTATTTAGGAAAATATTCCGTTTGGATTTAAAGATTTCAAAAGGCTGTAGCTTGGAAGTGGTGAGAGATAAATCCATAGTGTAAATGAGAG
>MDSQ01000241.1_pt1 | contig 12019 bp, 8 predicted proteins | sample 1008251 | NCBI WGS metagenome assembly MDSQ01 (sample SAMN05526597, study PRJNA338239) | gut metagenome | isolation source: Hindgut content | host: Naso unicornis | place: Saudi Arabia: Red Sea | collected 2016-05
AATTTTGATTTTTATCTCTAATAGTTGTATATCATCTAAATTAAATTTTCCGAACTGTTTTTTTATATAATCAGTGGCAAAATCTTGCCACAAAAGACCGAATGCAGAGTACGGAATACCATCTGGGCGTAATTTCTTATCATTACTATGATGGTCATACTCTCCTCCGCCTACGTCAGCAACTAAATCACACGTATTTAACACTTCATCATCTCTTGTTCTGATTACTTCAATTTCAGGAAAAATTCCCTTAATTAAAGCTACACAAAATACATCATCAGCATGAAAACTACCACTATGAACTGCCATTTTTTTCATTATCATTTCTCCTAAATTCTTTTAAATAATTTTTCTATATCTGCTTTCTTTAAGCTTATTAAAGTAGGTCTGCCGTGCGGGCAAGTATAAGGGTTTTCAAGCATTAATAACGCTTCTATCAACGCTTTACACTCTTGTTTATCTATAATATTATTTCCTTTTATGGCCGATTTACAAGCCATTTGAATAATTTTTTCTTCTTGTGATAAATAAATATTTTTCTGACTAAATTGCTGAAAAAAATCTGTTAATCCTTCTGTGGACATTGGTTTATCAAATAATACAGGAACTTCTCGTATAATAAGGCTATTTTCTCCGAAAACTTCGATTTGAAATCCCATTTTAACTAGAATATCAATATTTATATTCTCAACTTCTTCTGGAGTTAAATTAATAGTTATAGGTACTATAAGTTGCTGTTGGTGTATAGTATTATTTAAATAATCTTGTAAATATTTCTCGTATATTACCTTTTCATGAGCGGCATGTTGGTCCATCAATAATATTTTATTTAAATGTTTTACCAACCAATACGTACTAAATATCTGTCCTATTATAATATAATCTACTCCTTCTTGAGGTTTATTTTTTTGCAATTTATTATTATTTTCTGCATATACTTCGGGTGTATTTTCTGTATTTTTTTGTGTATTTTCTGCATTAATTTGTGTTAATAAAGATGGTGTTATTTCGCTGCTATAGTCATTTATAAGTTGATCTATTTTGTAATTTTCTACTTCTTTATGAGTAACAAAAAAAGAATTATCTGCTTCTTTTCTTGTAGTATTTTGATTATTAGATTGAGAATTATTGGTCCTGTCTATAAAGGAATTTGAAAATTCTGGGATTAGATTTGTATTTTTAAGTTTACTATTAACAGCATCATATACGTGATTATATACTAAATCTGGATCTTTAAATCTAATTTCTAGTTTAGTAGGATGGACATTTACGTCTATATCAGCAGGTGAAATATTAATATGCAGTATTGATACCGGGAATTTCCCTACCATTGTTAGAGTTTTATATGCCTCTTCAACAGCTTTGTTTAGCAAGTGACTAGTAATATACCTACTATTTATAAAAAATATTTGCAAATTTCTGTTAGGTCTATTTATAGCGGGCATACCTATTCTTCCTGCTATTGTGATATCATTTTGTTGATATTTTAGAGGTATAGTTTGATCGGTAATATTTTTGCCGTATAAATTAAAAATCACTTGTTTTAAATCAATATTACCATTAGTTTGAAAGGTTAGTTTATTGTTATTAAAATACTTAAATGAGATATTAGGATTAGCTAACGCTAATTTATATAAGTAGTTAGTAATTTTACTAGCTTCTCTTGCAGGGGATTTTAAAAATTCTTTTCTAGCAGGGACATTAAAAAATAAATTACGTATAATAAATGTCGTTCCACTAGGTGCTGCTATTTCTTCAGAAGTTTGTATCTTACTAGCCACTACTACCATTCTTTTCCCAGTAAGACTTAACGGTTCTTTTGTTATAATTTCAACTTCTGATACAGCAGCAATACTAGCTAGTGCCTCACCTCTAAATCCTAGCGAATTAATGCTTAATAGATCATGTGCTACTTGTATTTTGCTTGTTGAGTGTCTTAGAAAAGCCAACTCCACATCATCTTTTTTGATACCATTACCGTTATCTGTAACTCTAATTAAACTAATGCCGCCCTTTTGTATCTCAATAATTATGCTACTAGCCATTGCATCTATGCTGTTTTCTACCAATTCTTTTACAACAGCGGCAGGGTTTTCAACCACTTCACCTGCTGCTATTTGATTTATCGTATGTGTATCTAGTATTCGTATCATAGGTCATCTTCCTTTAATTGTTAGCTAAATTTTGTAAAGTATATATCATGTCTATTGCTATTGCCGGAGTGATATTCATAACATCTATATTTTGTATAGTAGTTTTTAACTTATCTGCTTTTTCATCAGTATTATTTGATGTTACTGCTTCAGTATTATTTGGTTTTACTGCTATAGTATTTTGTTGTCTAATTATTTCGTAGGCTCTATTTAATACATCTTGGGGGAGCCCGGCAAGCTTTGCCACTTGTACCCCATAACTTTTATTAACTCGTCCTTTAATAATTTTGTGCAAAAATATTATATCTTCTCCTAATTCTTTTATAGATACACAATAATTCTTTATATTAGAATATTCGCTAACTATATCTGTTAATTCATGATAATGAGTAGAAAATAAAGTTTTTGCACCAATAGAATGAGTTATATATTCAATTATAGATTGTGCAATACTTAGCCCATCAAGAGTACTGGTACCTCTTCCTATTTCATCTAGAATGAGCAAACTATTTTTTGTAGCATTATTTAGTATATTAGCGACTTCCATCATCTCAACCATAAAAGTACTTTTGCCAGAAGCTAAATCATCAGCAGCTCCAACTCGTGTAAATATTCTGTCCACAATTCCTATACTAGCACTTGTAGCAGGTACAAAAGAGCCTATTTGTGCCATAAGAACTATTAGTGCTACTTGTCTCATATAGGTTGATTTCCCAGCCATATTAGGCCCTGTAATCAATAATATTTGTTCGCTAGTTTGATTTAGTGCAGTATCATTTGATATAAACGAATGCTTTAATATATTTTCAATTACAGGATGCCTGCCATCTTTTATATCAATTATGCCATCAGTTGTTAAAGTAGGTTTTACATAGTCCTGTTTTATGGCTACATCGGCAAATGAGGTATATATATCAAGTTTAGATATATTTTTAGACACATCTAATATTCTAGAAATATGTTTTTTGATAGTATCTTTTATTTCAGTAAATATTTCATTTTCTAGTGCTATAAGTTTTTCGTCAGCACCTAAGATATCCTCTTCGATATCTTTTAGCTCTTGTATAATATATCTCTCGCAATTTGACAAAGTTTGTTTTCTAATATAAGAATCTGGTACTAAGTTAATATTAGATTTTGTAACCTCTAAAAAATATCCAAAAACCCGATTATATTTTATCTTTAAATTCTTTATACCAGTGGCCTCTCGTTCTCTTACTTCAATATTAACAAGCCAAGAGGAACCTTGTTCTTTTATAGCTTTTAGTTTATCAATTTCTTCATTGTATCCTTGTTTTATTATGCCTACTTCTTCATCAATAGAAGAATCTATTAATTGATATATATCTTCTAAAGTATCAAGGTCATTATATATTTTCTTTAATTCTGTGCATTTGACTTCTATTAGAAGATGTTTTATCTGAGGTAAAATCCTAATAGAATTTTTTAGTGTCAGCAAATGTTTTGGGACACAACCACCATAGGCTATTTTAGCAACCATTTTTTCGATATCATAAATCATTTTCAGTGCATCTTTTAATTCTGTCATAAGATATACATTATCTACTAATTCTGAAGTAGCATCCAATCTCTTTGTAATTTTATTTTTACTAATAAGCGGATTTAATAAAATATCTTTTAAATATCTACTGCCCATTGGTGTTTCAGTGCTATCTAAGACTGCTAATAAAGACCCTTTCTTAGTTTTTTCTCGCAATGTTTGCGTAAGTTCTAAGTTTGTCCTAGTAGAATGGTCTAGTATCATAGTCGAATTAATATTATAATTACTTATTTTATTTAAGTGTTCTAAGGCAACTTTTTGTGTATCTTGTAAATAATAAAATAACGATGCACAAGAAATTATTTGAGTACTATCCGTAAGTCCTATGCCTTCAAGAGATAATATATTGAAATGTTCGATTAATTTCACATTAGATAGATCATAGTCTAAAATATATTCTGGTATCAACTCAATTAAACAATTTAACTGATTTTTTAAAAATCTATCAATCTCTGAACCTATGAGTGACGAATTTATTAGACATTCAACAGGATTATACTTTGATATTTCATCGGTAACCCTTTGTACTCCCCCTTCTATCAACGTAGTTTTCCAAGTACAAGATGCAATATCACAAATGCTAATACCATATTTATTTTTTAGATGCACAATACTTAGTATATAATTATTAGTATCATCAATTATTGTACCTGGGGTAACGACACGTATTACGTCTCTTTTTACAATATTATTAGTAGAAGCTGATTCTACCTGCTCACAAAGGGCTACTTTGTGTCCGTTTTGTACTAATTTTTTAATATAATTTTCGGCCGAATGATGAGGAACTCCGCACATAGGCGCTTTTTGCTTATTTCCACAATCTCGTTGTGTTAAAGTAATTTCTAAAACTTTACTGGCTAATATGGCATCTTCATAAAACATCTCATAAAAATCCCCTAGTCTAAAAAATAATATACAATTTTGGTATTTTTCCTTAATTTCAAAATATTGTTTCATCATTGGAGTCATAATATGTTTCCTCTCTATATTAATATAACTGTCCTGTTAAATAATGTGTTTTAGCATCTATAATTGTTACATCAACAAATTGTCCTATAAGATTTTCAGGTGCTTTAACATGTACTAAAATACCTGAATCTGTTCTACCACTTAATACTTGTTTATCATTTTTACTAACTTCTTCTAATAATATTTTATATAATTTACCGATTTGTTTATGCATAAATTCGGCTGATATATCATCTAAAGTTTCAACTAGTGTATTAAAACGCTTTTTTATAGTATCCTCGTCAACTTGATTTTTCATAGTAGCCGCCGGAGTACCAGTACGTTTTGAATATATAAAAGTAAACGCACTTAAATAGCCAACTTTTTTTACAACATCTAAAGTTTCATTAAAGTCTTCTGCAGTTTCTCCAGGAAATCCTACTATTATATCAGTAGTCAAAGTTATATCAGGGATAGCTCGCTTTATTTTATCTACTAAAGTTAGATAATCTTCTTTAGTATAAACTCTATTCATTTTGTTTAAAATATTGGTACTACCTGATTGCACTGGTAAGTGAATACTCTTACAAATCTTTTTAGAATTAGCAATAACTTCTATTAGTTCATCACTAAAATCCTTTGGGTGAGGGGTCATAAATCTTATTCGTTCAATACCATTAATGTTTTCAATTGATTTTAGTAAAGATGCAAATGAGTTACTATATGAATTAACATTTTGTCCTAGCAACATAATTTCCTTTACACCATCATTTGCAAGATTTTGAACTTGGTTTATGATATCTGTTATTTCTCTACTTCTTTCACGCCCACGTACATATGGAACTATGCAATAAGTGCAGAAATTATTACATCCATACATAATATTTACACAAGATTTAAAGTTATATTTTCTAATACTCGGTAAATCTTCCACTATTTCTTCATGAGTTTCCCATATATCAATAATTTTATCACCTGTTTCTATTCTAGTTTGCAAAAGTTCAGGCAATTTATAAATATTATATGTGCCAAATATTATGTCTACAAAATTATAACTCTTTTTTAAAGTGTTTAATACCACATCTTGTTGCATCATACACCCGCATAAAGCTACCATAAAATTTGGATTTTTACTTTTGCGTGACTTCAGATGTCCAAGCTTGCCAAATATTTTAAGTTCAGCATTTTCTCTTACACAGCAAGTATTATATATAATAAAATCAGCTGTTTTTTCGCTATCTGTTTTTTGGTAGCCAATATCTGTTAGTATACCTTCAATTTTTTCAGAATCATGTGCATTCATTTGGCAACCAAAGGTAGCTATAAAATATGTTAAACCTTCCTCTCTTATATAGTTTTCTAATTTATCTAGATTTTGCATTTGTATTTATCCTCCAAAACTACTTTTATTATAGTATCGCCATAAAAAAAAGACGCTATACAAAGCGCCTATATCAAGTATCATTAATCAACATAAAATACTATCCGCTGAATGTTTAAATTAAAAATTTTGTATAAAGCTAATTCTTCTCCTACTTCATAAGTATTGCTCTTTAATATTTTAATATGAGGTTGAAAAGGATTCATAGATTTTTGATTAATTACAACAGCAATATCTTTATTTGTTAGTTCAACTAAAGTATCTGGTTTATATATAGACACATTATCTCTAAAAATTCCTAAATAGTTAGGATCAAGAGAAGGAATTCTTTTAACAAAGTTTGCTTCTAAGGAACTACATTGTATTTCGCTCTCTTCTTGTAAACTATAATATAAATCTATTATGGACATAACTCTTACACCTTTAGGTATACTCTCACCTTTTAATCCTTCAATATATCCGCTTCCATCATATAATTCTTCATGATATAGTATAATTTGTAACACATCATCTGGTAAGTTATAGTTACTTTTTAAATATTCATAGCTTTTAAGTGGATGCTTCTTATTATTTTCACCACTTTTCCATTTTACATTAGGAGTTACTAGAGATACATCTCTAAGTAATGCCCCTAGACATATCGCAGCTGTTTGACGCTTGTTAAAATTTAGTTTTAATGCAAATAAAGTACTCATCATAGCCATATAGATAATTTTTTCTTCCATATTATAATCACCTAACTTCCTAGGTTCATATATTAATTCTAAATCATCTTTTCTAGGCGTAAAATAGTCTATAATTTCATTAACAATATGGATTGCATTCATTAATAATTCATTAGTAGCTATTCCAAGAGCTGTCATATGAGCTATTTGCTTTAGAGCCATTATATTTCTTATAATTGTTACAGATTCTATAGTACTATGATGGCCCTCATCGTAACAATACTCATCTAAAACATATACTATAGAAATATTTTCTTCTTTTAATTTCGTAATATCTGATTTTGTAACTTTGTGTTCTTTAGGCAATAAAATAGCCGCATCTTTATTAAATATATCTGCTGCTATTTTACTACGTTCTCTTAATCTATTTGTAGGTACACACCTCATGTTTAATCACTCCTTACTTTCTACGCTTTTGTTTGTGGCTAAATAAAATTTCTCGTTGTAGTAATAATATATTTTGTAGTAATTGTTCTTGTAGATTAAATTCAACGTCTATAAACGCTATACGATATATATATTTACCAGTAGAACATTTCTCATAAAATGATAATATTTTCCCCCTAATATTATATTCTATGTCCTGAATGATAAATTTCGTACTTACAATAATTTCAGGAGTGAAAAATTCACTAGTAATAATTTTTAATCCACCAGCACTTATATCTAACGTTTCTACAGTAATTATATCTGGATTAGGAATTATTTGACCTGCATCGTCATATTGCGTATCATATACTATATCGGGATTAATATTTATTATTATTGGCAAAGTAGTTTCTAATCTAAAATAATTGCGTTGTCGTTTAAGGTGAAGAGGAGCTACAATTTGTACTACATAAAATAAAGAATTACCTTTTTGAAGTTTTTTAACAAATATAGCCTTAGCTAAATATAAAGAAGTACTTGTATTAAAATTTAGCATGTATTCATTATGTAACCTAAAAAATTGTAAAGTACTTAGGCTTTCTACTATTAGTTGCATTCCTTGCCAAGCAGTTAATTTTACAATAACCGACTCCCCTTCAATCGGTATTTCAAGACTAAAGTTTAAATCTGATAGTATAGTTGTTTTATGTTCATCAATGCTAGTTGCTATTTCTTTTTGTTGTTCTTGTTTAGCTTTTAGTTCAAGTTCTTTTTTTCGCAGTAATATCTCTTTTACTTCTGATAATCTGTTTTTTGTTCGTTCCATTTACGCTCCCCCCTTAATACATTAGCGCTGCCGTTTTTTTGAACCAAATTCTTCTATATTTTTCTCCAGAGCTTTAAAAGTAGCTACATCTACATCCTTAAATGCTACTCTATAAATATATTGACTAGTATCTATAACGTCAAAATTTTCAAGCACAGTACCTTTTAATGTTAGTTGTGCATTATTAAACATAAAGTTTACAAAAACATTAACTGGAGGCTCAATTTTTGATAAAGAAGTAAACTTTAATCCGCCTGCACTTATATCAATAGTCACTCCCTTAATTGGTTCAGATTTACCTTTTTGAGCTTTATCTTGTATTATAGCTAATACGACAGGTACAGAAGCTTTTTGTCTAAAATAGTTGCGTTCTCGCTTTTGATGCAAAGGTGAGATTATCTTTGCTTGACAAACTATAACATCTTGTTTAGGAATTGTATTAATTAGTTCTATATTTGTTAAAAATGTAGAATTACTAGTTAAAAAATTTACAGAATACGGTTTAGACGTATCTAATATAATATTATTTTTTCGTAATTCAAACGTTAAACTTGTTTCTTGCCAACCTACTAATTTAACCCCATATACCGTAGTTTGGTAGACTAGTTTAACTCTTAAAGTTGAATCTGATAAAATTACTGATTGAAAGTTATATATACTTCTTTCTATATCTAAAGTTGAATATTCTCTCATAGTATCTACCTCCTAAAAATCCCTAATTAATATAATTATCTATAACTATTTTATAATATATCAGTAAAAAATTCAAGTCTTAAATAAACATTTTTATATACACTATATTTTTATAACAGATTTATTCTTAAGTAATTGAATAGTAGTCATTACTCCAATTTTTGCATGGTATTGTGTTAACCCACCTTGAAAAAATACTGTATATGGTGGCTTCATTGGGGCATCCGCACTAAGTTCTATTGATGAACCTTGTACAAACGCACCTGCTGCCATAATAACTTTTGAGTCATACCCAGGCATATCCCATGGTGTTGGTACAACAAAACTATCTACAGGTGCCGCTTTTTGTATACCGGTGCAAAATGTTATTACATTCTCTGAATTATCTAAATTAATAGCTTGAATAATATCAAATCTATCTTCAGTAGCTTCCGGCATAACTTCAAATCCTAGTTTTTCAAAGGCAGCAGCAGCAAATATTGCTCCTTTTATAGCATTAGCAACAACTTCAGGAGCTAAAAATAGGCCTTGTAATATATTTTGGTTAAGCCCTAGTGTTGCACCGATTTCTTTGCCAAGTCCGGGAGCTGTAAGTCTTGATGCTGCATTCTCAACATATTTTTCTTTGCCAACAATATATCCGCCTGTAGCAGCAAGTCCTCCGCCTGGATTTTTTATAAGAGAACCTACAACTAAATCAGCACCAACTTCGGTTGGTTCATGCATTTGTACAAATTCGCCATAACAGTTATCCACTAGACATATAATATTTTTATTGATATCTTTCACAAATTTTATAATGTCACCTATATTTTCTACAGATAAAGTAGGTCTATAACTATATCCTTTAGAACGTTGTATAATAACCATTTTAGTATTAGAAGTAATAGTCTCTTTTATTTTATTATAATCTATGTCATAATTTTCTAATAAATCTACTTGTTTATATTTTATACCAAATTCAGCAAGTGAACCAGATGCTTTAGTTATGCCTATGACTGAATCTAACGTATCATATGGTTTACCTACTACAGATATGAATTCATCATTTGGTCTTAAGTTTCCAAAAAAAGCTACAGTTAATGCATGGGTACCTGACATTAACTGTGGTCTAACTAATGCAGATTCAGTTTTAAATACATCTGCATAAATATTCTCGATTACATCTCGACCTAAATCATTATAACCATATCCTGTTGTAGCTGCAAAATGAATATCACTTAGCTTATTCTTTTGCATAGCATGCAGTACTTTAGCTCCATTAATATGAGATGTCTCATCTATTTTTTTATATCTTTCTTCTAAGGTAGCAAGTATTGTATTACAAAATTGTTCTACCTCTTTATCTATTCCTAATTGTTTATACATCTTTTCTCCATTTATAATTATATTAATACTGGGGCATACATTTTTTTATATTCTGCTATATCTTCAGAACTATAGAAGTGAGTTACATAAGGTTCGTTAAACTTCTCTTCAATATATTCTGGCGTAAGTTTTATTCCATTTTCAATTATTTTATACTTAAGTTGGAAATAACCTTTATAACATTCGTCAAGCGTAAATTCACCTTTTTCAATAGATTCTTCCCAAAATTTAGTATTAACAACAATGTCAGATAGATCTAGCCATTCGCATAAAGGAGTTATAATATGATTTGTTTTTTCATTCTGGTATATAAATATCTCTATATCTTTATGATTAATTATACTATATCCTCTTTGCTTATCGAAAGGAAAACTCATTATATCTAATACATTATTACAAAAGTTACTAATTACTGTATTCATAGATAAATTTGGGTTGTTTATAACATCTGAAAACAATTCAGGTATTGGGGTATTAGCTATTTTTGCTATATCAACATCTTTGGTTTCTTTTTTTGAGTCTAACCATTGTTTAGCCCAGTTATTAGCAAAAAAAGTTAGGTTAATATCTTTTACAACAGGTTGTTGGATACAAATTATAATCTTATTGCCAGAATATAGTTTAGTTAGAGTATCTGTATTATAACTAAAAATTATTGGCATATGTTGATTTAGTTGGTTACGCATAAATATAGTTGACACACTATACGCTATTGATATATTATAGTATGAAGCAAATTTAGTATAACTAATTTCTTTTTTGTCTAAAACATCTAACAAACTTAGCATATTTTTTACCAATTTAAATGAGATATACTTTTTTCTCAAAATTCCCCTAACCGCAATTTTAGCATTTTCCTTATCATGTTCTTCAGAAGTATCTATAAATACTATACTTTCGGTTTCCGATAAATCTTTTATCTGCTCATAGGATAAAACTTTTTTAGTGGTGAGTTGATTAGTATAATTTACAAACCCTTTTATTGTTATATCTAAATTTTGTAATAGCTTATATAATTCATCAGCTTTTTCACCTATCCCGATAATTATAATAGAATGATCAGTATAATTACTTAATGTATTGTTATAAGCAGTTTCTATAATCTCTTTATAGGAATTGATAGTTATATTCCCCCAAGCTTTTAATAATTTCTCAATATCACTCATACTTGTCTCCTTTTACTGAACAACTTAAATCACCCATACTTTACAGCAAGGGTGACTAGATCTATTTATTACCAACCACCTTTATCTACTAAGAATTGATGACAATCTTTAAATACTTTTTTAGTATAACTAGTAGTTATATTAATTATTTGAGCATTTATAGTTAATTCTTGTAGTTCAGTTCCACGGATAGTGTTCCAATAATATCGTGCCTTATCAAGCTTAGGATTATACCAAGGCTTTTCCTCTGTTGTATAATATACTATTTTAGGATTTGGATATGATAAATAAAGAGCCTCGTCTTCTATATCTTCTAGTGGAGGCATGCTCCATTCTTCATCTAAGAAATAAATACTTTCACTACACGCATCATTGATTACTTGTCTATCTATATACTCTGTTTTAGCAGTGCTTGCCATCTGTAATAAATTATGTGAATAATCTTTTTCTAAGTTAAATACTAATACTCCTAATTTAATACTATCTTCTCCATATTTAACTGCAGCTAACATATAATCTGCTAAATCTATTTTATATAGCTGTTCGATATCTTCTACTGCAATTGTTTGATAGTCTAAATATATAGCTCTAGAATAATTCGTAAATACATCAGGTATAGTTATTTTATAATACTCTACACAATTTTCTAATTTATCACTCATTATATGCCCTACATCATAAAACCTTAAATTACAATGCTCATATTTTTGTGTTAATCTACCTAACATATCTTTATTTTTTTCCAACATATTTTTATTCAATACTATAATATCATGATTTGCAGTAGAATTTTTTAATACTGATAATATCGTAGCACCAACTTGAATTA
>MDSQ01000242.1_pt1 | contig 12019 bp, 6 predicted proteins | sample 1008251 | NCBI WGS metagenome assembly MDSQ01 (sample SAMN05526597, study PRJNA338239) | gut metagenome | isolation source: Hindgut content | host: Naso unicornis | place: Saudi Arabia: Red Sea | collected 2016-05
AAACACACACACATACACACACGCACACACACACACACTTCCTTAGCCTCTTTATAGCATAATGTGTGAGAACCTTCAGTCTCTGTCTGATCCCTTTAAAGTCCCAATTTTACTTTTACTTTGTCTAAGAATGAAAGAATTTACCAGAATTTTTGTAAAACTTTAGTAAAAGTATTGTGTTGCAGCTCAGTAGGTAGAGCGGGTCGTCTACTAATTGGAGGGTCGGTGGTTCCCCGGGCTCCTTTGGTCTGCATGTCAATGTGCCCTTGGGCAAGATATGGAATCCCAAATTGCTGGCAAAGGTTGCGCCATTGGAGTATGACTGTTTGTGTATGAGTTCCTGATGACAGTTTGCATCCTGCCATTAGTGTGTGACTGTCTGTGGGAGTGGGTAAATGCTGACTCGTGTTGTAAAAGCGCTTTGATTAGTTGAAAGATTAGAAAAGCGCAATATAAATACAGTCCATTTACCATTTACCACCTCTAAAACATATAAAACTCTAAAAGAAACATATATAATCCAGATAGACTATTTGAAAGACAGTCTGAAACGCTGTTGCAATTGTTGTGTTGTCACTATAGATGCACCTACAGGAGAAATGTGACATAAAGGTCAATGTTACATAGATTTTTTTTACCGAATCATGTGACATTATGCAGAGCCTATCTACTTATGTCAGTTAAAAATCAGTCTTAATATCCTCTAATTGGCAAGTTAATGTGCTTTAAATTAAGTAACTTAAAACTTTATTTATATTGCAGCAAGAAATAAAGAGAACTGTCAGCAGCTTACCAACAGCAATATTATTATTTTAACCAACCTTAATGTACATTTTCCTTCATATCTTCTGCCTATCTTAAACTTTTCTCATTTTTCAGGCTTAATTTCGCTGCGTGAGAAAATAAGACCCACTGACGTCATGCAAAAACATTTTTACCAGTCTAACACTTTTTATGTACATCTGTGAAAGACAAAGTTCCTCCACAAGGTTTTGTTTTTGTTTTGTTTTGACCGTCTGGGAAAATAAGACGAAGCAAAGTTCCAGTATGTCATCGTGTCTGCAATGGCATCACCGGCCGCCGATTGTCCGCCCGCCCCGTCCGCAGAGAGGGGCGTGAATTTCTCTCCAGCGCGCTATATTTACGGCTGTGCGCCTCTCCAGGATCAGGGGGAAACGCTCGAGCGAGGCGAGAGGCACGCAGCGACGACAAGCAGAGCAGAGACTCGGACATTACACGCAGCCTTCAGCCACAGCAGCCGGTGCGCGGAGCGGATCCAGGCGGACTCAGTACAGTTCATTCCAGCAGCAGAGAGGAGTGGGAAAAGTTTGGAGAAATGCAGTCAGTGTACCAGCACCTGATCAGCCTGCTGTTTGTCTTCAGCAGCCTGCAGGTTAACCAGCTGACGGAGGGCTGCTCGTGCGCCCTGACGCACCCGCAAGACGCGTTCTGCAACTCGGACATAGGTAAGAAACGGATTACACCGACACTTTCACTGCTTGAAATAAGCGGGATTGTCGTTTTTCTGAGAGCAGATGCTTTAGAATGCACAGTGCTGCGTGTCAGTCAACACAGAAGAGAGGACTGATGTGTGATCAGTGTGCTTTGAGCACTCTTATTATATTAAAGCTCGTTTTCAGCCAAATTTCTTGTCAATATACAAAAAACACACGTCGCAATCAAGATCATTGGGAACTTTTTTTAAATTTACAGTGCCTATCTATTTGCTTTCACTGAAATGTTCACAGCAAAACAACTACTTCTGCTACTATTATAATGTATTATGTCTCCCTCTAGCCCATATCTAAGTGTCAGGTGCTTTTTCACTTTTTAATGGAATGTACTGGAATATAGCAAACTTTCATGGTGTTGGACTCCAGCAAAGCCTCTTTCAGTGATGGCTTTTGTACTTAGTTGAGAGTTCTCTAGCATTTCTGCACTTTTCATCCCTTAAATGACCAAAACTGACTAAGTATTGATTTTTTCATTTATTTTCTCCATCTTCTAAAGCTACAGAAATGCTTCTTTGTGGCTCACATTTGAAGTATTATGCAAGACCCACAGTCACTTAACAAACTGTGCTGATTTATCTGCACAAGCTGGTATTTCTCTGTCCAGCAGCCATCTGGTTGTAAATCAGATATACACTCCGCTGGTTCACAAACACTGGACGAAGGGGGTTTACATAGCTTGCTTTACTGCTTGGTTATGTTATCTCTGACTCCCCAGAATAATTTAAAACTTAGGATCTGACTTAGCCTGGAACACTAGTCCACATTGGCTTGTGTGTTTAGATAACACTGGTAAAGACTCTGGGATTATCTGATCCTGCCCCTGCAGGGAGAGAGGCTGTCGTCGGGTTGAGCGTTTCAGGCAGTTTGTGGGGTGAAATGTTTCAGATGGGACAGAAGGGCAGCTGATTTCTTGTGGGAAAGGAGCTATGTGAACGGTGACATGAGTTTCTTTGACTTTCTGTTTTAGCACTGCCACTCACAGCACAAGAACACACACACACATACACTTGTATTTGCAGAGGCAGAAGCTGATAGTGTTTTTGAGTGCAGCTGAAATTTTGCGCCACTATCATTTGACGCCTGAACCGTCATGAGGCGCTGAAACTCTGACACATAAACCAACAATAATCTCTCAGTTCAAAATGAGAACACACACACACACACACACACACCAGATATGTGTGCAGCCCATGTGTTTACCCCATTGCAGCGTCGACTAAAGCTTCATTCAGACCAAATCAGGCTTGCTCCAAAAACGCAATTTCTCCAATTCATTTTGAAGTGGGTATTCTGATTAGGCTGCTGTAGTGCAGACTGCGGGGGTTACAGGGAAGAAAAGCGCAGCTGCCCTGCAGCAGAAAGTTGAACCAGAGTAAACTTTTGCAGGAATACATCCTGATGTCACGCCGCAGTGACCAATCAGCTGACTGGCCGATCAGACCAAGCACAGCTGAACAACTCTGCCTTAAGGAAGGGCAAAGACGTTAATTTGCACTTGCAAATGGGCCAACACTAGCACACTGCGTAATCTCTGGTAATGCCACATTTAGTCTGAAAGGGCCCTAAAGCTAGAACCAGCTCAGGTCCCTGATAATACTGGTAGCTGTTGTTCAGCTAGCTAGCAGGTGCTTACATGGAGAGTCCTAGTTTAAGCAGAAAAAACAGCTATAAATACACACATATACTGACTTTTATGCCTTAATTTAATTCCTTAAGGTTAAGGGTATCACAGTGTCCTTAAAAAAGGCGGTTCACGTTTCCGGGAATGCATGTCTCTGCTTTCACTGCAGAGAGAAACTGATTCGACTCTTCTATCTGTAACTAAACATGAAGCTAGAGCTAAGAGGCGATTAGCTTAGCTTAGCTTACCATGGCATCTTAGCTTAACATAGCGTAAACACGAAGATGAAAGAGCTGTACAGATGCAGAAAGGTAGATTACACTTTGGAAAAAGTTTAAAACACCCATTAGTATCCCTAAACTTACTGACATCTTATTATAAAAGAAGAATATGCCATCTGTCCATCTGTCTGCATCCATTTTTCTCCTCAGTGGATTGCCCAATCAAGGTGTTATTGCACACTGGCATAGAGAATCGCCATAGACAGAGACAGACGAAGCCCTTTGTTTCGTTACCCACAAGTCGTGCCTGTTTTATATAAAAAACCTTCATAAATAACGCTGATTTGCTTCTTCTTCGGCCTGTGGAGTAAATGAGCGATAACATGAACAGCGCCACTCTGCCATCGCAACTAGCATTGTGGTCGAAGGTGGGACTGCATCCATAGTTTTTCCTGTTACAGGAGCCTCTCCGCTCTGCGGGGCTGCATGTCATCGAGCTATACAGCCTTGCCATAACGGAGAGGAGGAGACTTCAATTTTAACTTCAACTTTATTCATTTGTCCCCCGGGGAGCAGTTGGTTTTGTAGCAAGAAAAACACGAGAGGACATCTCTCCTTGGCTCCTCATAACGTTAACAGTTTTGTTTTTTTTAAAATACAAGACAGAGGGCAAGCAAGCTGAGAGCACGAATGGGCGACAGAGAGACAGCGCTAGAGAGCTTGAATGACAGAAATACAGTGCTAATTTTTTTATTCTTTCACAAGGGCTAAAAACCTGTGGTTCAATACTATGCTGCAAGCGGCATACCGTGGGTGAAACAATCATCCCGTTCTGAACAGGACTGTGTTGAACAGGTTAAAGCATATGCCCATGCAGTACCTGGGGCCTGACGAAGTCTTTTGCCTCATTTACCCACTGCCCACGTCCGTTTTGCATTTTGAGGAAACATTTGTCCACTGTAGCAAAATGATGCACACCATTTTCGGGTTAAACCTTGTGTACAAAGAACCAAACTCAATGACCCATTGTGCTAAGGTAGTGACTGACAAAGCAGATTTTTATAGCCTGTTTATTTGCATTTATGACTCACATCCCCTAAAGTTTGCATGTAGTTGCAGTGCTCACATCCCCAGGTATGGTCCAAGTTTATATGTGTTGTTGAATTCATACAAACATTGAGGTATCTAAATTAGTTGTGCAATGAGTTACATACTGTAACTATGACTTAGCCAGCAGTGACTCCCTGAGGTCTCCTCACAGTAACAACAGTTTCAACATCTGACAAGACTCCTACTTTTGGACAGAGCCAACTTAGCCTGTTTACCCTTGTTTCCATTGTTAATGCTAAAACTAAGCTAAGCTATTCGTCTGCTGGCTGTAGTTTCACATATAGCAAATAGTCACAAAGGTATCGTCAAGCTTACAGTTTGTTGGCAAGAAAGTGAACAAGTGTTTTTCTCAAAATGTGAAACTATTCCTTTCACTTACATCCAGTCCCAGTGTAATTATGCAACTTATTTAAATGTGGATCTGTGAAAGAAGCATCAGTGGTGCTAGACGGATCTGGTTAGGTGTCGAGTTGGAGAAGTTAAGAAAACTTTTTGAGGACAACGTGAAAAGAGTTCTGTTGGAGGTATTTTTAAATTATGAAGTTTACTCTTATTTTGAGGATGGGGGGTGTTTCTGCCTTTCTTTACAAGGTTTTTGATATCCTTTGATATCCTTTTATGCCTTGAGGAGTGGTGGTATATCTACTTCAGTAGCACTAAAATATAGCTTAGTTATGAATTAGTGATTGTGTTTTTCTAAATCTATTTTCAGTTTGTATATATTTATATGTTTAATGTAAACCCTACAGTTGAATCTGAGGTCACTGCATTAAGAACGTTTTTTCTCTGTTGCTCTATTCTCTGAGTGAAACTGCCGGCACGCTGAGGCCGTCAGTGGTGGCCGTCATAGGTGACAACTCGACAGACACAGAGGAAGATGCCAGATGGACTCTGGGCCTGAGGGCCCTGATGGGCACAGATGGGTGGGTGGGTGGCACCCACACAGGCAGCACAGGCGGCAGCGCCAGCACCGAGACAAAGAAGGGGGTAGAGAGATCACACCACCAGCAGTGATACTACACTTCACGTTATTTCTGTTTGAGTGTGTCTGTGCATCTGACCCTTCGAATAAGGACAAGCGGTCATTTGTATGCAGGACTTTAAGAGCACACCTTTAAGAGTGTGTACTTTCATGCATCTGTGTGTATGCAGGCATGTTACAGTACTGGAGTCGTGTCTGTGCATGCTTGTGTGGATCCACTGAGGGTAACAGATATATCCAGTGATTCATCTTCTTTGTGAAAAACAGCAGGGTTTGGGTTTTTTCAAGTCTTTAAGTATATTTCAGTCTGTCAGCTCCTCTACATTAGCGTACAAGCAGACCAAATACATGAAAATAACACATCACAGCTTTGACTTACCTGGTTAACTGGACCATAACCTGAGCCGTTCATATAAACTGCTTGAGCTGGATTGTACCTACAAGGTTTAACTTTTAAACCGGATTAAATCATGGTTTAAGTTTAGCTTTGGGTGCACCAAACTTTAAATTACTTTATATTTAAGGAATATTAAATTTAGACCCTTTTAAACATCAGTTTTGTTTTTACTCTAAACCAAGATTAAATTAAATTCTGTTGCACCAAAACTTTAAACTCCAATTTAACCTGTGAGCATGGGGTTAACTTTAAATCTACAGCTGAGAAGGTTTTAATTTTACAACGGCTGCATTTTTCAGATGGATTCACCAAAATAATCAAGTTTCTTGAGGAAAATTGAGAGACAGACTCAAACTAGTTGAGTTTTATGATCATGCTGAATTTTTTTCAAGAAACTGGTTCAGCAAGGAAACGGTTTTGGAGCTGAACAGGAGGATTGGACGAACTGTCAACACGGCAGTGACAGCCAACTTTTTAGCTCGCTAATAACGATGTAGCATTTTCCTTCAGAGCAGCATTCATTTTACTGGGCAACAGCCCCCGTTTACCACTCTTTTACACTAAGGTATGGACAGCATGCAGATTGTTTACATATTTATTTATGTATTTAGGCTGTTTATTTATGTATTTTATTTTGATAAAAAAGCTGGTCTCTATTGATTAAACTCAGTTTAAATGTAGTTTAAATAAATAAACTCAAGAGATTAATTTTAAATGGAGCAACAGAGCTCTGCTTAATTTTAAATCCGGATTAACTCATTTTAGGAACCTAGATTTACTAAACTCTGTTTAGAGCTAATTTTATATAAAATTAAACCTTGTTAATGCAATCCAGCCTGTGTATAAAACTACTGCCTACTGAACGATCAGACCCGTCAGACCACTGAGCTGTCTCGGAAATTGGCATCACAGTTATAAAACATGTGACGGAGTTCTGTGTAGAGGTGGTGAGCAGGGCAAGGCTTTCTGGCTTTACCTAAACCATTTGTTGGATGAGAGCTACAGATTCTTGATGGAGCGAATGACTTCTCTGTGAAAATGATGAAGCACTAAACCATCAGTGTTTCTGAACAGATTTGATATAAAAGTTGAGCCTTTTTACAGCTTTAAATTCTGTTTTATATGTCTTATTTTCTCTGAAGTCCGTTTGACAGTGCTGGGGCTACAGCTCACAGACAACACATTACTTTAATGAGACTCATAAGTGCGTATAAACAGCAGCTCGTAATGATGTCGTGAGACCTTCATGGTGTGAATGAAATGTGCGTTGCTGCAGGAGTCAGTACTTTAGTTTTACCATTTTAAGAAATCTCATGTAAACTTTTATTTGCTGGCTAATGACTCTGAATGAAATCATCTTGGTTTATCTATTTTTAAGACACTGATCTTTCATTGTGCTTCTGTGTGTCCTTACTTTATGTAATATCCCGTCTGGAATTGAAAGTTTGAATAAATGAGTGATGGTGTGTGTAGTGTCCAGGAACTCTGGTCCACAAAACCATCTTTTGGAGCTGAGAAAGGGTTCAATGCTCAGGCCTCGAGATGCATCATCAGCAGGGTTGTGTTTGGAATCTACAAACCTCCACTGATTCACTTCTGACAGGTCATGGATCACTGCTATCCTATTGTCCCCAAAGGTGCGAAGTCTCCGTGTTTTGTCTCGAAGATATTTCAGGACAGACTGGCTGTCGGTCCAGAAAATGGAGTTTTGGAGTTCAATTTTAAGTTCTGTACGGAGCATTTTATCTATCCGTGAAACCAGTGTGGCAGCAGTGAGCTCCAGTCTTGGGATAGTCGTTGTTTTGAATGGAGTTACTCTTGATTTTCCCATGACAAATGCCACATGTACCTCCTCAGAGGCATTTGTGAACCTTTGGTAACTTGCAGTTCCATAACCTTGTTCACTTGCATCACAAAAGTTATGCAATTGTGCAGTTTTCACCTGGCCAAAGTTCTTTGGTTTCACACACCTGCTAATTTGGAATCTGGCCAGCTCATCCAGCTCTTTAAGCCACTGTTGCCATGGTTTTAACAGTTCCACAGGAATCGCTTCATCCCATCCGTGTTTCGCCTCACAGAGTTGTTGAAGGATTTGCTTGGCTTTCAAAACAAAAGGGGCAAGAAATCCAAGAGGATCATATACAGAGTTGACAATGGAAAGTATGTTTCTTCTGGTGGGAGTTTTGCTGTTGGCAGTGACACGAAAGCTGAATATATCATTCTCGACATCCCAGTACAGACCTAGAGCTCTGTCGTTAGGTAGTTTCTCCCTGTCCAGATCCAGGTTCTTAAAGTTTTTCGCTCTGTCATCATCAGGGATGGATGCCAAAACCGCACGACTATTACTAACCCATTTGGTTGGTTTGAATCCTCCGAGGGAGCACATCTGTTTGAGGTTCTTAATAAGACATATTGCTTGCTTTTCTGTTGGAACTGACTTGAGACAATCATCGACATAAAAATTAGACTTGACTCTATCAGACACTTCTTCATCAAATGCGGTGCTGTTATCATCTGCAGTTTTTTGCAGTGCAAAGTTTGCACAGGTTGGGGAAGATACGGCTCCGAATAAATGAACTGTCATTCTGTATTTCTCCAGTGCTTTGCTTGTGTCTCCCTCTGGCCACCATAAGAACATGAGTAAGGTCCTGTCCTCTTCATGAACTCTCACCTGGTGGTACATGCTCTCAATATCTGCCATGATTGCAACTGGCTCGTGCCGGAATCTGAGTAGAACACCAATAAGAGAGTTAGCCAAGTCTGGGCCCTGTAGGAGTACATTGAGTGATACGCCTTTAAAGGTTGACGCACAATCAAAGACTACACAGAGTGGGTTTTTTTTCATTTATGATACACACCATGGTGCGGTATGTACCACAATCTGCCGTTCTCCAGTTTTAAATCTTCAGGTGGTACATGCTCTGCATAACCTTTTCTGATGATGCCACTCATGAAGTCTCTGTACTCACTTGCATAGACTTGATCCTTTTGAAATTTTCTTTTGAGATGTAATGTTCGTTGTTCTGCCATCTGATAATTGTTTGATGAGCATGATGTCTGATGCTCCGGTCACGAAGCGGTAAAGGTAAGTAATAGTGGCCGTCCTTGAGAGTAACAGAACCTGAGGCAATCTGCATAAACTGTCGGTCGTCAGCTGACATCTCCAATTTCTCCTCATAATCTTTCTCTGGGAAGTCGTGTGCATATTGTTTTTCCAGGAGCCTTTCAATGTGCACAATGGAGATTCGGTTCACAGATGCCACAGGGCGTTCCTTTTCCATAGCAGCAGAGACATTGACGGGACCATTGACCACCCATCCTAACTGTGTTCTGACTGCATATGGTCCATTTCCTTGGCTATTAATGATTCTCCGTGGTTCCATAGCCTTTGGTGCATTCACTCCAATGAGAAGATCCAAGTCAGCATCTATTTCCTTTACCTTGATTTCCTGTAGATAAGGCCACTTGTTTAAATCCACCTGGGTGAGGATGTTTTTCCTTGTCACAGGGATTTTGTTTTGAGTATATAATTTTGGCAGTGTCAGATAAGTACCATCTTCTACATGACCCACCTCCAGACCAGATAGCTCATAGCTCTTAACTGTTTTTTCTGTTCCCATTGTCTGCAGAAGAAATTCAATTCTACATCCTCTAGCGTTGAGCTTCCTCATGAGGTCCACCGTGCAAAATGTGTCAGTGCTGCTGGGGTCTAAGAAAGCATAGGCGGGTACACTTTTACTTCCATTACAGAGTTTAACCAGCACTGGAACTATGGGCAATATACAGTCTCTACCAGCCCCAGTTGCCTCACTCTCTCCAAGTGACACAAGAGCACTGCTGATTGATGTTTCTTCGGGTTTTTTAGCTGACATATTATGCAGCACAGCCTTATGCATGTTTGTTTCGGGTTTGGATGGTCTGTTTATGTGCAAAATATTGGGGTGATTGCCTTGACAACTGTGACATTTCATTCTTTTGCAGTTTTTACTCAAATGTCCCACTTTCAAACATCCGAAGCACAATCCATTTTCTTTGAGAAACTCAATTTTAGCTTCATGTGGCTGAACATTTATTTTCCGACATTCAGCTACGGGATGTTTACCAGCACAAAAGGGACATGTTGTGTCATGAGAGCTGGAGTTCGAGTTGATTTCAATGGGGGATTTCTCTTGTGTACCTTTCTCTTGTCTATTGTCAGACACCATTGCCACAGTGGTAGCAAAACTGCTTCCTTTACTTTTAAATCTGTTTGGTTTTGTATCTATGGAGGTTTTGGATTTTAAATTCCTAATAGGTGTTAGAGGATCATTAATATCACCAAAAAGAGGATCCTGTAGTATCTTAGCTTGCTTTTCAATAAATGCCACAAGGTCCTGCAGTCTTGCCCGTGTATTTCTGCATTCCAAAATATCACAAGCTTCAGTCCTCCACCTCTCCCTTAGTTTATAAGGAAGTTTTGAAATGATGAGCTTTAAGTTGGACGGCAGGTCAAGCTCCTCCATGTCCTGCAAACCCCTCTTAGCAGTGCAACAGCCTCTTAAGAAAAGTGCATAACTTTGCAGTGCTTTCCCATCCTCTGGCTTTATACTGTTCCAGTTCAAAGCTTTAACCATATAAGCATTTGCAATCCTTATTTCACTTCCAAAATGCACCTTTAATAATCTCTTGGCCCCTGCAAAGCCTGCTGCAGTATCCATATGAAGACAACTACGGACCTACTCTTGGCAGGGGCCTGATGTATACTGCTCCAGGTAATATAACGTGTCTTGGCAGCTATTTGTCTTCTCCTCAATGTTATGTTGAAATGCTCTAATAAATATTTGATAATTCAAAGGGTTTCCCTCAAAAACTGGAATTTGACGTGCAGGAAGTGATGCCTGTTTATGTTGCCAAACCAATAAATCAGCAATATCATTTTGTCTCTGCATTACAGTGAGGAAATTGTTTTCATCGTTTGTCATGTTGATTCCAGCACCTGTTGCTGTTTGTGGAGAGCTCTGGACAACAGGTCCATGCTGTGGTAATGTGTGCTTCTTTCTTATGTTGATTTCATTATGGGTTCAGTTTGTTGTGTAAAATACCTTTGTAGTGGTGTTTTGGGAATTGCTCCAAGCCCAGCAAATTCAACCGGAGATGTTCCTATATCCACTGTCACCTCAGTATTTTCCTGGTGAGTTTGTTGGTAAGTCTCCAAGTATTCATTCATACCATCCCCCTGTTGTGCTTGTGGTACTTGTGCTGTTGACTGCTGTTCATTTTGCATTTGCTCATTTTCAAAGTTTTCCAGCACTTTTAATTTTGCCTCAGATTTAGCCAGTTTCATTTCCAGCCCCATTTGTTCCATTTTGGTTTTTAATTGAGCACTCTCCATGTCCAGGGCATGCTAGTTTTCCAAAGTTTTTCCTCGGGCCAGCAGTACAGCTCTTTCTGTGGCAACTTTAAGTTGTGCTGAGGCAGTAGAAGATGCAGCAGATGACCCTGCTGAGCGTTTTGACTTCCTTGAAACGTTGGAAATGCTGTCCTGAGGTTCAACTAGCGTCTGGGGATCATTTTGAGAAAGTTTCCACTTTTCCACGTCCTTTAGGAAATCCACAAACGTGGATATTCTTGGTTCATACCAATCAACTCTCTCCTTTTCCTTTTCATCCTCAGACAAAAACGTTTGGACTGAGTCATGAACACCCTTAAAATCTTCAAGTGATTTTTCAAACAGGGCAATATATTCATTCACCTTTTCAACATTCCCCTTAGTTCCCATCAAAGTTTTTATTTCATTCATTCTGCGCGTGCACGCTCCGAGTTTCCCTTTGCGCGATGCTCAGAGCGATTTAAAACTCTCCTCTGCGCGAGTGTCAGCGGGGCTTTGATCTGCTTCCATTATTCTTTCTGTTTTTATTCACAGGTTCAGGTTCAGTTCAACTTGTTTATAAATTTCAGCCCGTGTTTGTAGAAATCATTCATAAACATTTTCATTTCACCACATCTCGCAAGCATTCGATCCGTTCAATCACAGAACAGAAAAAACTTTCACCAGAAATTTATTTCCTTTTTCCATTCGATTTTTAGGCTTCAAGACACCATCGGATTTTGTTTATTTATTGTTAGGCACTCTTAATTGATTGCCCGATGAAGCCGATCTCCTTTTAATGCAACCATGTATAACATTTCATCCCG
>MDSQ01000243.1_pt1 | contig 12017 bp, 11 predicted proteins | sample 1008251 | NCBI WGS metagenome assembly MDSQ01 (sample SAMN05526597, study PRJNA338239) | gut metagenome | isolation source: Hindgut content | host: Naso unicornis | place: Saudi Arabia: Red Sea | collected 2016-05
CTCTGTCCTGATTGGTTGGTCTGCTCTGCGCCTCTTAGCAACAGGTGATGTCAGTGCGAGCTGATTAGCTTACCTTGCTCTGACTCGCGTCAGCCAACAACCGAGTGTCTGCAAGTCACACCGTCAGTCGGCTCGAGCTCGAGCCGACTGACGGTGTGACGGTGTTTACTCCGCTGCAACTTTCACTGCAACCATTAGGTCTCAATTTAAACTGGACTGAAGAAAGAGGGCGACAATAAATGAAATAAGGCACGAGCCAGAGCAAACAGCTGCAGCAGATTTGCTTCCCAACGGATCTCATGCCACAGCTAATGTTAGCTTGCTAGCTCATTTGCAGAAGTTATCTACTGCATTATAAAAAACGTGGTTGAGCTAGTTTCTCTGTGTTCCTCTCTTTGAGATTTGACTGATTTGACCTTTCGGTTTAGTGTTTGGATTGTTTTTTTGCACAGCATTGCTTGCATTCACTCTTTCACACATGCACTCATCTACACTACTGACTGTAGGCTTCTGATTACACATGCTGTTGTGAGATTTTATTACCTGTTTATTTTACTCGACTTATTTGCCAGTTGACTTGGTTGATGCATCTCCTTCTTTTGTCACGACCATGTGGACGGGTTTGCGACTGTGTCTTGCCAATGGAGTCACAAAGGTGGTGTGAAATGTTCTTGGCAGGTAGTTTTCAAAGAGAAAAACAAACGATCAACTTCATGCTTTTCTGTTGAGTGATATTATCATTTATTGAAATCAAAATGATTAATAGCACGTACATTGAATGTAGTCTTGCTGATATGGCTGAAATGTCTTTGCTATGGTAAGAGCCGTGTGCTCCCCACCACCTGATGAACAAAACTAAACTAATTACCTCCGATATACACCTGGTGCTCTGCTGAAATACTAGACACACAGTGAAACTACCTGGTCAAAAAATGTGCAACACATAATGGCTCTTACAGCGACATTGAAACTGTTCGTGTGGTTTCTCCATTTCCTGTTTAATGACCATGTGACGCACAGAAAGCTTCTCTTGTGGCTGGGTTTGATTTCTGTAAAACAGAAAATAACCTGCGATATGATGAGTTTGATTAAAGTGCTTGAAGCAGAGGACAGATACAGAAAAAGACCTGAAGCTCAATCAGGTTTGCAAATGAGTGAATTTATGTCAGTTTTGTTTGTATCGTTCAGCAGTGACCTTCATGATTTCCTGTGTTTGGTCAGGATGTGGTGAACATCGAGCTCAAAACATACGAAGACTGACAACATTGGCACATCATGGAGGTTACGTCGCTTTGTCTGATGTTCGGTAAGAAACTTGACTTTTTACAAATTATTTGCCTGTTGTTCTCCCTGCTCATCCACCAACCGCTTCAACTTTCATTGACCCACCTTTTCTTAAGCACACACACACCCCTCCTTTTTTTAATCCACCCCTCCCGTCACCCTAGGGTCTGCACTTTCACACATAACGCTCAGTCATCGGCACACGCACAGCCTGCCCTGAAGCGCAACGCTAATCTACCTCTGTATTTAGGCAATCAGGCTTCCAGCCGGCTGACAGCTTCACTGGCAGAATGTGCACCAGTCAGTGTGTGTGTTTCATTGCGGCATTTTTATTACAATAGAGCTCCAAAGGTGTATCAGTAAAACGTCCTTGGAAACGGGATGCTGAATGTCATGATTTAAAAGCGCACACGAGCGCACCTTGTCTGATTGTTCCCACTGTAACACGCGCAGTGTCAGCTCCTCATTGCGACATACACCCGTGCAGGGGCGACGGTACCTGGACACAACGTGACAATGCCATTGCACCACCACGGTTGTAAACATTTCATTGTAGGCGGCGTTATAAGGCGACAGGCCTGTGTGCGAAAAACGCACAGAATGCGGTAAAATCATGCAGGGGAACGGTTAGGGAGGAAATATCCGTGTTTGGAATTAATCAGCTGAAACTGATGTTGGAGTCTGATCAAAGGGGTGCCAGCATCTGACAGCAGTGATGGATGAGTGACGGGTTTTTGAGGCAGAGGAAATGTGATGGAATGTGTTTGCTTCAGAGGAGCTGCAGCTCATCGTTGCCACACTTGGTGGCCACTAAATGCCACAGTAACTGTTCTTATTTAGCCTTTAGATTCTCATTCTTTAACCTGATCATCCATAGTGCCTGTTGTCCTGAAGTGTGAGGCTGTCAGTAGAAGCGAGATGCCCGATGGTAGAGCAGCGACTCTCCATGTAAGCACTATAGCAAATGAGCCCCAGTCAGTGTGAGTTTATAGACAAACTGCCTCTAATTTGCTCTAATTTGTCTCACATATCCAGCACAAAGTGCTCAAATGGTAAACAGATGAGTTCAGGTACAGCCAGGACTGGTTCCCCCACAAGCTGTCTGTTTACAGTTCACCACTTCACCAATTAAGCATCTCATCTGGCCGGTGTCTGCACCAGCGTCCCCTGGCACAGCCTGATGGTGACAATCAAGCCCTTTCCCATTGAAGGCACAGTGCATGTAACGTGCCAGGGCATGTCAGAGCTGTCCATGGTCCTGAACTCAGAGCAGGCCTGAGTATGCAGCACTCTGTTCCTCTGCTGCTGCTGCTGCTGCTGCTGATTCAGAGCTGCTGGAGTCTGCACGCTGAATTCAGGCTTAAAAAACGGCTCCACTCAAAGTTTAAATTGCACTTTCGCGTGGCCTGTAGGACTGTACAGCTTTGTCTGGCTTTTATTTATGCACATTAATTTTCATGCAGCAATGAAAGCTGCTGAAGAGGATATCTTGTTGTCACCTATGCAAAGACACATGCACACACAGATGTGTACGATGATGGTGGGCAAGGATTAGTCGTACCACACAACAGTCAATGAGCTTAACAGTCTCTGAAAACAATTATGTAAGGAGATTGACCCCCCTCCCCCCTACAAAATGGCCAAAGGACAGGGCCTGTCAGTTCAGTGATATGCATGCCTTTTCCAGTTATTTACTAATCTAGCAAATTAATCAGTTGCCTAAACTGCATGAGCTGTTTTTGTAGCTAAGCTGCTGTACCCTGAACTGTTATCATAAGGAGGGAATTTGGGAAATAAGTCCAAGAAAATAAAGAAGAATGATATGACGAATCATGTTGCAGAATTTCTCGTATCAAATTTTAAATGTGAGACAAATTGGGTCAGCTTTGGGGATTGTGTGACCGAATCTCCGCACAAGGAGACAGAGCCTTTCATTTCTGCCGTATTAAAAGATGTCTCACTGACTCAGGGCCCCCTAAGGTTCCTTCCTCGTGACATTTTCCAAATGGCGATTCTTCATACCAAGTCATTGTCCTCCAGACAGTTTAAAGACACAACCCTTCCACGGCTGTAAGATTTCCTCCTGGCTTGAAAGTGGCTCTGTGCTGTGAGGTTATAGTGCTTCGAGCTATCTGTCATGCTGGTGACATAAATGATGGAGGTGCAAGCGTGCACTTTGCTTGGCAGGTCCCCTTGTGCTGTATAGCATAAAAGGTAATTTGTTTCTCTACTGTGGGGGCTTAACTTAATTGTTTTTGTGTGTTTTTTTGCTTTGGGAGCGAACTGTACACCACTAGCTACCTGTCAGTGTCATATAATTATATTAAACGTTTACAGTCCCTGATTCTTTTGTATGCGACAGCAGAAGCAATAAGAGAAAACAAAAAACCCTGTTTGGACTTTTTAATGAAGAGTCTTACGTAAGTACAGTCCATGAATGACACCACTATTCACACGGGCTTCATATCGCTTTGTGGGAGTGTTTGAAACTCTATCTCCAACTTATTCTTTGTACACAGTGGCTGCTTAAAGATTAATGGCAGGTTAGTAATATTCATTATTCATAGATTTTTAGAGAGGCCTCATACACCTCTGGTTATGCTAAGGGGAGGCCTTTGTCGTGGTTTAAAAGACTCTCAGTGATGTTTTTTCTCAGATGCAGTTATGAAGAGGGTCAAGACAGATGGGTGCTCATTAAAGACAAGCAGGAAACATTTTTTGTTGCAGTGTTGTGCAAAAAATTAGGGTCAATTTCCTTCTTTGCAACAGGTCATTAAAAGTTACATATTTGTATTATTAAAATCAGGATTGTAATTTGAAGAATTTGAGGATTCTGATGTTCTTTTCTATCTCTGTGAAAGCTGCTTTTGTCAGTAAAACCTGAGTCAAATGAAGATGAAGCCCAACATGAGACGGTACTAGTGAGAATGAAGTTCTGTAGTCCATACTTCTCTCTGTGTGCATCAGTGCAGTGTGTGACCTCTTGCACAGTGCACTCGTTACACTGCAGATTGGATAGGGTCGGCCTGTGCTGAGTGAGATTGTGCGGGGTTCCCTCTGTTGCTTGGCAGGAGCGGTCTGGCATTGATTATGATGGAGCACTTGTAGCGAGAAAACCTGCAAGAAAGAAATGTGCCTGCTTGTTATGGAGCAGGATTGTTACTTTATTGTTGTTGTTTTCTTTTAACTTTAAGCTAATTTTGACTTTTCTCTTTTGGGGTTCTGCAGCCCCTCCCAGCTCCTGCTTTAGTTGGGTCCAATGGGTTGATGACTAAGTGCATTTCTGGAGTAGGAGCTGCAGTCACAGCTGGATGCACTTCTCTCAGCTACTGGTTCGACTGGGGCTGCTTGGTGCATTTGCAGAGTGAGAGCATTGAAGCAAGAGCTTACGATAATGTAGCAAGAGCTGGGTGCAGTTGTGTCGGAGACGACTGCATTGGCACACTTCGTGACTGGCTCTTTAAAAGGAAAAGGGGCCAACTGCATTAAAATGAGAAATGCCACTTGGCATTCATACATCCAAAAAGCTCTCGTTTTTTCCAGGGATTTTGTCTATTATTGAACTTTGTCAACAACTTCTTTGCAGTGCCACATGTTTAACTGTTTCATCTTTTAGTTTTTAATTCTAGAAGTCAAACAATGTTTTATTCATTAGATAAGTGGGTGTCTTAGAGGTTGTATACAGTACAAATACCACCTACCCAAGTCCTGAGAGGAATAGAGATATGGGGGCACTCTGTGGGCTTTTGATTATATTCATTAGATGAAAACATCCAACACTTTTTTCACTGAAAACTTAGCAATTTAACAGACGCTGATTTTCAGTCCTAGAGTGGTACAGTATGTTTCTTTTTTCTTTTTCTCTTTCTTAGACTAGAGCTCTCTTTTTAGAGAACAGACGTAGCAGCTATGTAAAGTAATTTATGTTTTCTACAAATGAACAAGATCCCTGAAAATATACTTTATCATCACGGTTTTATCATTGTTCTTGTTCCCCTCAGATTTGAATGCTTTTTTTCAGTGTCTTGTTATGAAGCAGTTGAAAAGATGAATCATAGCAGATGTTTTTCACCACAGTCTTTTATTAAATATTATAAAGCAAATAAGGAAAAGAATAACTCCAGCCACAGACACGTGCTGTCTGTAGATTTTCCTGGCATGAAGGCTGAAGGGGCAGCAGCAGAATGGAAGGTCAATGATAAAATGCGTTTTCTAAATGGTCTGATTCAAGGTGTGTGTGGTATCAGCTAAGGCGAAGTCAAATTCTGCAGCTTTGTTTCTAATTTATGCAGAAATATGTATTTAAATCTTGAGATGAATGGATAACGTCATATTCTATTCTTTAATGTCCTGCTCAAATATCATTTTGATCCAAAATCCCTGGAACTTTGAGTCCCACGAGGGAACTAAAAGATTCCTCAAACCCATTGTTGTCTGTTTCCATTGCAGTCTAGACCCGCAAACAAAAACATAAACAAAATTTGTTAGCTAACATGTAAAAAAAGGTCTGTTTTCACATATTTTTACGTAGGACTACGAAACGCTGATAAATGTTGGTTTAACTGTAGCTCCATTTCGTCAAAACACAGTAAACCAAAAAAAAAAAGTTTGCAATTACTTGCCTTCACAGAAACGGCAAATCTGTAAAGTAGTTGCCATTTATGGCCTGAATACACTGAAGTAAGATCAATTAACAGCAAAACAATGTCCAGAATAGGTAGTTGCATCGCATAATCCAAGTCTCACAGGTCCATTTGTTTGCTCAGTACATATACACTCTGTTTGTTGCTAATAATATGTCTCTCAGCCAATTTGAAACATAAGCAAAATGGCTGGTGAATTCCCTCGATTACTCTCTTAAACCACTGGTCTCCACAAAGGTTTTGCCAGTGCTTCGTGTGGAAGCTGGAAACCTTTGGTGTGTGAGTGTGTGTGAGTTGGTGAATGAGTTGCAAATTGTAAAACACTTGGGGTAAAAGTCACCGTATAAATGCAGTACATTAGCCATTTTGCTATTTGCAGTGCATTTGACCCTCTTTAATCGGATGTAGTGAAGTTGTTGCAGAGACGCTCTCTCTCTGTTATTCTCTAAGAAAGACATTTTACTTAATGGCGTTTTTCTGGTTAGTCCAATTAGTGGTTAGTAGTTAGCAGTCATTCTAAATTACCAAATGGTTAGACGCTAAGGTTTGGCCTCCTTGGAATGATTTTAGCACAGCAGGTGTCAATGACTCAGAGGAAAACCCCATCTTTGATTATCATGATATCCATTTGTCTGACCATAAACTATGTTCGGTCAATTATTGCGACACCTTTGTGATGCTTGGCCATGCACCAGGTCTGAGGACCAAAAAGCAAAACCCCTTCACCCAAATTATTCGCCTCACAGCCTCAGCAATCGTCTTTGGACCCGGTGAAACCACTGACAGTGACTCAGCACTTCCTCTTATGAAAGAACTCTTTGTTTCATTTCACGGCACTTCAAAGTCCTGTGTGTCGGTGGCACAGCACACTGCTGTCAAAGAGACTACCACAGAAGTTGAAAAGCAATCTTTTTCATACAACAAAGTGACTCATTCTCTGAATTTCTGTCTGCCAAGTCTCACTCATTGCTTCATTCCTCTCAAGTTATTTCATCTGTTTGATTTTTCATTTTGTGTTTTGTTGTATTTGTTGCGAGTTCTGGCCTTCAACAAATGCTTGGGATATCACCATCCAGACCATGCATTATTTACTCTGATCCTTCTCTCTCTCCAAAAAGATCTGGAAAGTAATTTTCCCGTATTTTTTAAAGGTCATTTGAGAATCCAGTCATGTAAAAGATAGAGTTTCACATGCATGCATTTCCCTTTTCCCATAAACAACCAGGAAATGGAAAGTAATATTTCTTGACAGGATGGCAAACCTATCTGAGATGGGTTTCATGTGACATTTGAGGATCATTTGCTTTCCCTCTTTTTCACTTCTGCAAATATCATTTCAGCTGCGGTAATGTGGAGGGTGAAGCCTTGTTTTACAATCTGTATTTGAAGATTGTTCATTCATTGTCCAGCGGCCCCTGTTTCTCATCAGACAAAGCAAAACGTGGTTGTTTTACAACATCAGAGAATCAGGACTGTCTTTGATCCAAGGAAGTGAAGTTAAGAGAACGTCTGTCTATAGATTGTCCTCTGTTGCAGAAACTGCAATTTAGGTTGAAATTGTGCAGGAGACAATACAAATGGTTCTTGCATTAAATTTTTTCTTCTATGGTGCACAGCATGTATGTTTTAACAGACAACAGAATTTTTCTCAGTCACAGGTAATTGTCTTTTTTTTCCACCAGTGCAGATTAAAGTTAATTGTATTAGGCAACTGATTAACACCTCCTCCACACACCAATGTTTTAATCACCAATAGGCACATTTAGAGTCATTTTAGCAGCTTCAAACCGGCTTCATTGTTGTTTTTAGCAGAGATCATTTCACAGATGAAATCAGCCACATGCAGCCTCGAAACTATCCCCACCAGATTTGCATGAGGAACCTTGGAACGCACCCCTGCAGCTGATTGGCTGGTGTGGTGTTTGGTGTTGTGTTTTGAGAACTCAAGAATCGTACACGCCACCTTTAAGTTGTGCCGCACAGCACTGTGTATCAAAAAACACAGCCATTAGCATTAGCTACTAGCGTTGGGAGGAAGGAGGGTTTTCCGTCAAGAACTATGGCCGATAAAATCAAAATTTCTGCGCTGTAAATCCCTGAAATGTTGGAAAACTTAACAACATTGTGTCTGTGCTTATATCATAACAAAAGTCGTGTTGTACAGCCTTGTATTTTCATGCACAGCAATAGCTGTTTTAACCGCCATGTCTGATTCAGCATCTGGACGTCAGCTGAGGTGCACATTCAGCCTTATTGGCTACTGTGAATGTTAATCAATATCCACAATAAGTTCCTGCCTGGAGGCCTGTTTTTGCTGGGAACACGTTAAATCACACTCTGACTTCCGTTTCACATGGTCTCTGAGTAATTATTCCAAGTTATATTGCTTGATCAACCTGAGTTAATGAGTGCTTTTGTGACCATTAGTACAAGCACAGTAGTAATATTCTCTGCACATACTGTAGCTCTGTAGTAAATACATGGCCTTGCAGTCACAGGCTGCATGTAGCTCACATGTGGTAGACTATGTATAGGTGCAGTGTGTTAACATAGCGTGGGTGTGGACAAGTGTAGGTCTAATAAGGAGGGACAGTGGCAGCTTTGAGGTGATAGAATGCACAGTCGAGCCTGCGGGAGCTGTTGTTGGTTTAACTTAATGAAACATGCCAGTGCTAGTTTGATACATGATGTCCACCTCATCCTTTCATCCTACATATAACACCCAGTCTCTAAACATAGTTCTGTAAGTGCACACACATAGTGCAATGTACTGCAATTTATCTTAAATGGAAAATGTGAAAGCTTGACAAGTAGATATTAAACTCCAGCTGCAACTGATATGAAGTAAAATTAATGATAATGCAGCTTTTGGTGCAACATTTTCCATTACTCAAAAGAAGATATTGTGGACAATTTTGGGGAAAAAATAACAAAACAAAACAAAAAAAACACTTAAAATGGAATTCTGGTATTTCTAAACCCTACTTTACATGTTGTCATGTGTAAATGACTAATACTGTGCCAGTGCTAGTATAGAGGCATGGCTATTGTGCAGTGCCTAACAGTGCAGTGTTTGTTGGAATTGAAGTGATATTGTAAGCACAATATCACTGTGTCCGCCCACAAACATATTACATTAAACAAATGTTTGAACAGTACTTGGCTGCTAAAAAAAATCACACCTCTTAGAAAAGGCTTCAAGGGAGCACTATAATAGCAGAAAAATAAAAAAATCTTCATTGCAATGACAGTTCTGCAAATTACATGTAAGTGCACCTGTCAAAGCAACCCCAAAAATATGTTTAATTTCTCCCAAAAATGAATTGAAGAAGTTTCTACTTTGCAGTACATTTTTTCACACCAATAAAATATGCCATGACTTTCCTCTTCCTCCTAATCTAAACCTAATATAAACGATGTTGTCCGTCCCGAACGCCACCTCATTCATTTCTGTCAGCAATATGCTTGCCAATGGAGAGACGGGATGAAATAAGGGATTGTTTTCCAAAGGAGGCAGTGTGTCTTTTCAGCTGAGAATCACCGCTGCTAAGTGAAGGATGGCAGCACATTCAGTCAACGCAGTAGCCGAAGAAACAAACTAAAAATGAAACCAGGAAATGTCACTGACGTATTTTGATCGACATGTTAGAATATGTGCTTATATTTATGCAAATCGTCGGATGTATAGAAATGCTTGAAAAGGATTTCTGGATGCGGGAAATTGTCTCAGAATTACTCTCAGGGGACCAATTTGCAATCAGCTCTCATATTAACACGGAGCAGCGGATGCTCTTCAATGATGGCTTCAGTGATGGTGATAGCCACATAGTGAGACATGCTAGAGCCAATCATCCTGTCTCTATTGTCATTCATAATGAAGTTATACTTTTCATTGTAAGCATGGAGATGAGAGACATCAAAGATCTGTTCTTGGTTCCTTCTCAGCTCTGGATGAATATATTCATTCCTTCCCTCTCAATCTGCTCCTTTTCTCTCTTGGCAGCTCCTCTCTGTTCTGCTTCTCTTTCAGGCGTAAATCTCTCTGCTGTCGCTCTTTGCTTGCTAATGTTGCCATTTTTTTTCTCTGAAATTCATCGCCTTTTGGGATTTCCCGAACAAATCCCTCTTTTGCAATCAAAGTACTTCTTCTTCTGTATTTCTTTTCGAGACTAAATCAATACCTGAACGCATCAGGAGGTGAGGATAACGACCACCGGCAGCAACAGACAAAACTATTTGTATCGCTTAATGCAGCTAAGAGGTCATCGGACTGGAGGCTTGATTTTTTTATCCTCTGGACAAACAAACCGATCAGTTTAAAGGCTAGCTTGACAGACAGGGCTGCTGCTGATCAAAAGGCCTCATTAACATTTCAATCTGCCACGGCCCAGATAAGACAACGACGGCCATTTTGAGATGGGCGCTGTCTGTCAGACGTGCTGGGTGCCTAATAATGATGGTGATATTTCATGTATGTTATCACAATCTCCATGCGTCTGTCTTTCAAATAACAGATGCCACAGGCTTAATGTGTCTGCCTTCCAATTCGATGAAAACACTGGTTATCGTAGGTCTTGTGATTTGCAAAGAGGCTTTTTCCAAATTCAGAAGACAGATTGAGTAATCACTGCTTTGAAGTAAGTGTGGAAATGCAAACATTAGGCTTTCACAGGCCTTTAATATCCAGAATTGTTGTGGCTTTGAGAAAACTGAGAAAAAATAATTCATTAATGCATTTCAGCTCTGGCTTTTTTCCATCTGAAATTAGTCATCTACATCCTGATCACAAAACCACAGTCTTGCACAAAGACACCTTTTTAAATGTTGTGTGTTTCTTTTGAAAAGTTTCTAAAGTTCAGCTTAACCAAAAGCCACGTGAATATGCTATACGTCATTCAACAAGAAACGCCTTTCATCCCTGTGACTGTATTAAATTTATGGGCATACCAAGAGACACGTTCATGTACAGCATCCCTCCGGCAGCTGGGGAAACATGTTGACAGTCAGATCAAATGAGTTATTGAGTCTTTTATCCTTTCAACGCCAGATCACGCCCTTGTAACCGTGAGGACGGAGAGGAGGCCTGTCATAAATGATGAAGCGGAGAAAAAGAGAGAGAGAGGGGAGGATGTGGAGAAGGGGAATTAGAGAAAAGAGAGAGGAAGATGTGAGGTAGGAGCAGCAATGTGAGGGGAAAAAATAGAAGACAGAAAGGCAGAGAGATGAAAAAAGAAAACAGACCCGAAACACCCTGAATATGCAGGGCTAGACATAACAAATCAGCCCTGTGAGTAATGCAGATATGATTTCACCTACACGTCAAACAGTGGAATTGTGGTTGCTCTTTTTTTAAGGCCACGCTCTGCTGTGTGTGCTCATCTTGCTATGACTTGTGCTGACTGCCATTTGACTAATATAAGGAAGCCTGAGTCTCATCAGATGCAATAATAACAGGCTGAGGGCTGCATGATTCACAGGGAACTTCATTGCAGCTCAGCTGGTCCGACCATTCGGTGTCAGCTCCCTTGTACACAATAATGACCAGGAAACACTTGAGAAAATAAGAAAAGCACAATGGAATGGATCTTGTATGGTGTGGAAGGTTTTCCTGACATCATTTAGTTCTACTTAAAAGCACCAGCAAGTTAGATTTTTGTTGCCCAATAGAATGAAATGACCTGATGGGGGTCGATAAGGGCTGCTGATCAATATCAGTAACTCAATGATTGCTCAGCCATTGAAGCTAAAAAGCCTTTTTCATCAGCCAAAAAGCAAAGCAAAGCCGTGTTATCGTACTTTGTTTTGTGCATGGCAATACGTCACCCCCTGACTAAATATTTTTATTGTATTATGGCTTTAATCATCTTATTTCTGTCTTCTGTGCAGCTTCTGTGGATTTTGTTTGAATTCCTGCCTGTGACACATAATGAGTGCTAATAGGATGCTGCACCGCACAAGCCTGTAGACTTCTTGTGGAATAAATTCAACAATTACCTTGAATTTTACTGAGCAGATATTGAATATTCTTCCTTTTTACCATAAGATCTTTTATGTTGACAATTTTGGTGACAGAAAAACTCCGTCTTGGCA
>MDSQ01000244.1_pt1 | contig 11995 bp, 14 predicted proteins | sample 1008251 | NCBI WGS metagenome assembly MDSQ01 (sample SAMN05526597, study PRJNA338239) | gut metagenome | isolation source: Hindgut content | host: Naso unicornis | place: Saudi Arabia: Red Sea | collected 2016-05
CCCTGCTACAAAAACTATGCTTTTTATAGAAGAAAACTTTAATATTTATAGTTCATATTTATCTAGCTAGATTTAATCGTCTACAGTCTGAGCATAGGCTAGTTTTGCCTATGCTTTTTTGCATAAATATATTGTCCTATAAAGCAAATAAAAAATGATATACTTGCTAATATAAAAGGTAATTTGCTACTAATTTCATACATAAATCCCGCTACCAATGCTCCCATAATCATTCCAAATGCCTTAACTGCATTATAAAATGCTAGTATAATAGCACTGCTATTTTCATCCCCATAACTTGCACAGCAATTTTGTATAAGAGGTAAATATATCGAGTTACACCCAAAATATATAAAAGCCATGGCCAAAAATATGCTTAATGTATCTATAAATATAATAAGCAGTAATGTAAAACTGCATATCAAAAATACAATAGCTAGCCCTTGCAAAATTTTATTATTACGAATAATTCTAAAACATATTAGTACATTTGCTAGCAACGAAACTATCCCTACTCCCGCTTTAACATATCCGTTATATGAAGTGGAAAATTTTAATTCGTCAATAAGATAATAATTTAAAGTCTGATCAAACGCTGTTGTGGCAAAGCTTGCCACAAATGATATAACTAATAACAAAGTTAATATCTTTGATAAATACGGTTTTATGTTTAAAAATGAACTAAATGGATTAGCATCTTTAAGTATGTTATCTTTAGGTTGCAATGAACTCCTTTTGACCAGTAATACTTTAAAAACTATTGACGATAGTAAAAGCATACAAATTTGTGCTATAAAAGATGTTTGCAAAGATATATCCCCTAAAATGCCTCCTACAAAATATCCTAGCGTAACTCCTAATGTAGATACTGTTGCAAAAATTGTTAGGTTAAGTGCTTTATTTTCTACAGTTGAAATATAGGCTATATAGGTTAGAGTAGTAGTTAATATACCACTGCTAAAACTTCCTGACCAGAGCCTTGCTAGTATTATTTGCACTTCTGTTGTTGCGGACATAAAAAACAGCTGACCTAGGGCATATCCTATACAGCATATAAATATAACATTATTTTCAGATATTAATGTCGCCATTTTACCCCAAAATGGCGAAAAGAAAAATACCGAAAATGACATTGTGGCAAAAGCTATGCCAAACATATAATCGTTTAATTCTAGCTGTTTAAAAAAAGCTGGTGTTATTGGATGTACCAAATTACTTGCTAGGTTAACAAACAATACAAGTGCAAAAAATATATTAATCTGATACTTAGTTTTCATGTTGCTTATCCCCTCTAAAAAAATAACTAGTTAGATTTTACTTTTTGTAAATATTCGTACGCTTCGTTTATCTCTACAATTTTATTTTTTGCCATGTCCACATAGCTTTGCGGACGGCTGCCATCGGCAAATTTATCTGGGTGATACTCCTTAGCAAGTTTTCTATAAGCTTTTTTAATCTCTTGTAATGTTGCATCTTCGCTAACGCCTAATACATTGCTATACTTCTTGATTAAATCCTCTTTAGATTCATATGAGTTACTTGCATAGCCACCCATTCCTGTTGCTTGTGCTTTTAAAAATTCGTATTCTGGTTGAGATATAAACATAGAACCAGCTATTTTTATTAACATCTCTTCACATATGCTATCAATTGTTTTGTCATCTTTCATTACAATTAGCATCAACATGTAAAATATTTGATGCTTTGTCATATGCGGTACTGAACGAGCTAGAAAATCAGCAAATAAATTATATTGCGTAGGGTTATTTTTTCCGTAACTAAATGCCTCTTCAAATTGATGTATACTCTGTTCATCTAATCTAAAAAATTCTCCTAAATATGTTTTTGCCTTTCTTACCTCATCCTTTGAAACTTGGCCGTCTACTTTTGCAATTATTCCACTCAGTGCAAAAGCAGATGCCACTATAGGGTCCACCGTTTTAAACGCTGGGTCATTTCTTATTTCCCTATCTAGTCTATATACTTTTTTTGGTATAAATATAGTCAATAAAATTGCTAACGGATACATATAAACTATAATAAATGCTAATAAAAAGCTACCGCAGCTTTTTCGTTTATATGTTATTATCAAGCCTGCTATCAAAGCTACTATTAGCTTAAAAACTAATTCAATCAAGCTAAGCCCTAGCCCTATAATTCCAAAAAGTATATTGTACAATAATTCCATTTATTAATCCTTTCTTACCTAAAACTCAATTTGCCGTAATTCTGATTGTTTTTGTATTTTGATCCCAAACCACATCTGCATTTAGTAAATCACTAATCATTCTTACCGGCACCATAGTAGTACCATCAATGATTTTTGGTGCTAATAATAATTGTACTTCTTTTTCATTTACAGTTGCAAGGCTATCTCCAATTTTTAGCTTTATAACTGTAGTATCTTTTTCTATTGTAACCATCTTAACATTATTATCCCACTTTACAACAGCACCTAAGTTTTCTGCTATAACTCTAGTCGGTACTAACGTTGTATCATTTTCAAGGTATGGTGCCACTTCTGGTATTACTAACTGATTATTTATAATAAGTTGAATATTTCCAGATGGGTCAAGCTCTATCTTAAGTTCTTCCCCTATAATAGGAGGAGTATTCAAAACTGTGCTATTTTTGTAATATTCTTGTAGCTGATTATGAGCATTTCCTCTGTTATCTAATAAATCGTCCATTGTAAAAAATATGCTGCCATCCACTTCATTATACTTATCATTTATTTGCAACTGCTTTATAATCTCTTCTGCAACTACATCTTTATATATCCCTTGTCCAATATATAAGTTTACATCAGTCCCTTTTACTTCATTGTTCCACCATTTAACCAAAGTCTCATAATCTGCCCTGTCATTACCTATTTCCCAATATATTTGAGGTACAACATAGTCAATCCAGCCGTTTTGTATCCACATTCTAGTATCTGCATACACATCATAGTATGATTCACCGCCACTAGTATTTGAGCCTGTAATATCGTGTATATCATTTTTCCATATACCCATTGGGCTTATGCCAAATTCTACATTGCTATCTGTTTCTTTTACAACCTCATAAACTCTACGCACCATATCGTTTACATGATATCTTCTATTATTTGCGGTCACTCCGTCGCCGCTTTCACCCTCTGGCAGCGGATAACCTGATGGATAAAAATAGTCGTCAAAATGAATTCCGTCTACATCATATTTTCTTACTATTTCTTGAACAGTTTGTTCTATATGCACTTTAACAGACTCAAGCTCTGGGTTATAATACCAGGCATTATTATGTGTAAACACCATATTTGGGTTTAATCTTGCTGGGTGTAACGAACTTAGTTCATCATACGTTATTGTGTAATTTGTAACTCTATAAGGATTAAGCCAAGCGTGCACTTTTATGCCTCTTTTATGTGCCTCTTCTATAATAAATGCAAGCGGGTCATATCCTGGGTCTTGTCCTTGCACCCCTGTTAACACGCTAGACCACGGGTTAATATCTGATTTATATAAGGCATCGGCTAGCGGTCTTACTTGAACCATTATAGTATTTATACCTATTTCGTCTAGTGCAGTAATATATTCAACAAATTCCTCTTGTTGTTTTTGTGCATCTGCTATATTCTTTGGAAAATCACTATTTGCAACCGTAGTTATCCAAACAGCTCGCACTTGTTCTTCTTGTGCTAAAAGTGAACTTGACATTAAAGAAATTAATAAAAACATCATTATTAAATTTAAAATTTTATTTTTCATTTCTATCCCTTCCTTGGTATCATATTATTAAATAAACTTTGCGGTAAAGCTAATGCAAGTAATATCCCCAGTGCAACTCCTATAGCAATTTTTGCAGTTTCTAGCCCCATTTGAAGTGCATTTATAGTCTCACCACTAATAAAATAGTACGCTGTAAAGTATATATATGACCCTGGTACTATAGGAAATATTCCTGGCACCAAAAATACGGTTAAAGGCATTTTTCTATATACTGCAAGTATTCTGCATATAAATGCTAATACAATAGTCGCAAAAAAAGCCGCCGTAACCTCTTGGTGTCCTTTTTCTACTACCATATGATTTACTATATAACAGACACTACCGCCTAAGCCGCAAAATAAAAATTCAGTTTGAGGTACATTAAACATTCCTGAAAATGCAACCGTTGATATATACGCAACCAAAAACTTCATATGAAAAATCCTCCAAATAAATTTTGCCACATTGCTATCATTCCGCCTACACCTGCCGCAATAGAAAATGCTACGAGCAATGCGTCAATTAACCTAATTGTCCCAGAAAGATAGTCTCCATTAAATAAATCTCTAATAGAATTCGTCAGTGCTATTCCAGGCACCAGTGATATAATAGATGCACTTATTATATTATCAATATCGTCACCTAATCCTAAATTAACTAGTAATAGGCCAAAAAACGTTGCTATACTTGCACCTATCATATTTAGCATCATTTTAGACGCTTGATGATTTTCCATATATATCAAATATCTATGCAATATTGATACAGATACCACAGTCGTCATAATATCATTGATTGTTCCACCTATTAAATAACAAAAGCTACCACTTCCTATCGCCACGTATAAAATTCTAGCTACATTACTTTTACCAGGCATGTCCCTTATTCTTAAAAGTTCACAATAAGCTTCTCTTGTAGTACATTCTCCTGCTACTATGCTCCGAGATAGGTTGCATATTTGTGCCACACGGCCTAAATGTGCTGCTGTTATAGGGACATTTTTAACGCTTGCCTTATAGTGTTGGCCGTCTTCGCAAATCGACATAAACATTCCGTTTGATAATACATAAATTTCAAAATCTGCAACATTATATGCATTTGCAATACGGTTTATCGTATCTTGTACCCGAAATACTTCTGCTCCATTGCCCAGCAGCAGTTCCCCTGCCAAAACCAGCACATCTGTCACATTAATATCATCCTCTCTTCCTTTTAGCATTGTTCCACCTCCGTATTAATTATAACATACTATTATTTATTACACAAAATGGAAAATCTTATGCACCAATGCAAAAAAGCCCTGTGATCAGGGCATTTATCTGAATAAAGTTTTCTTCTATCTTACTCCTATTAAAGCGACTACAATACCTAGCATAGCTCCAAATAATACTTGCGTTGGAGTGTGGCCTAATATTTCTTTTAGAGTAAAGTCTATATTAAATTTATGATCTTTCATATGCTCCATAATTTTATTTAGTAATATAGCCTGATTACCGGCTTGCATCCTTACATTTGCAGCATCATACATTACAACACAACTAAATACAAATGCCATAGCAAATAATGTACTATCATAACCATGTATTTGTCCTATACCCACTGCCAATGCAACCGTAAATGAGCTATGAGAGCTAGGCATACCTCCTGATGCAGTTAATTTCGACCAGTCAATTTTTCGCTCATTGATGAATGTTAATATCAGCTTAAACAGTTGAGCCAAAAACCAACTGACTATCGAAACAAGTAAAACTTGATTATTCAATATAGCCAAGTGCTATGCACCTCCTAATTTTTCCTAATTACTAAATCCTGTGCTATCTTTCTTAACAATGTAGTGTCGGTTTGTATTTTATCTAAGCTGTTTAACGCCTTATTTGTTAATTCATTAGCTATCTTATAACATTCTTCTAATGAGTAAAAGCTTAAGTAGGTGATTTTATTATTTTTTATATCACTTCCTACGTTCTTTCCTAATATTTGTGTAGTTGATGTTACATCTAATATATCATCTATTATTTGAAATACCTTTCCTAAATATATCCCATATGTTTCTAGAGCAAATAATTCCATATCACTTGCATAACCTAAAACAGCACCAGCTTTTATAGTAGCCTTTATTAATGCTCCTGTTTTATTAAGGTGTATTGTATCTAATAATTGTATGTCTATCTCTTTGCCTTCATTAGTTACGTCTAACATTTGTCCTTGCACCATCTGCAATGCTCCTTCAGACAATAAATGCATTGCCTTTGTTTTTGCTATGTCATCTGCATTTACGCAATCTTCTAACATGATTTGAAACGCCAATGTTAACAATGCATCGCCGGCTAATATAGCAGTTGGCTCGTCAAACTTTATATGGCTGGTCGGCACCCCTCTCCTTAAATCGTCATTATCCATGGCCGGTAAATCGTCATGTATTAATGAATATGTGTGAATAAATTCTATCGCACACATATATGCACTTATATCACCTGTGCCACCTACTACTTTATATGCCAATTCCATAAGATATGGGCGTATTCTTTTGCCACCTTGTAATGTACTGTATCGCATAGCTTGGTTTAGTCTAGTATCTTCTTGTGGTAAATATCTATCTAATTGCTTTTCTATATAGTCTTTATACATTTCCACCTCCATTAAAAGGTATAAACTCGTTTCCTTCATATATACTAATTTGTTGCTCAGCTTCTTTTAACATGTTTGCACAAGCATTTGCAAGCTCCATACCTTGTTTATACTTTTTTATAGTATCGTCTAGGGTAATTTCGCCTTGTTCTAACTTATTTATTATGCCTTCTAGCTCTTGCAAAGACCGCTCAAATGTTTTCTTCGCCATTCTTTCTCTCCTTGTTAATAATCGTAGCCATAATACAGCCATCTTGTACTACAATATTTATATCATCACCTATTTGTACATCAGCTAGTTTTGAAACTATTTGTGTATCTTTACTAATATAGCTGTATCCTCTTGATAAAGTTGCTATCGGAGATAGTTTTTCTAACTGCTTAAGCAATATATTAAACTCATAAATTTTATTGTTTATAGATGTTTGGGTTATAACTTGTAGTCTATCTGTTAATACGTCTACATACTGCATCTTCTGTTCAAATGCTTTATTTATCTGTTTAAAAGCAGGTCTATCTACTACATATTCAAACTTATCTCTGTTTGTGGTAAGTTTCTTCTTAGCTAATAAGCTAAGCGTTTTTTTATAGGCATCTAATTTATTATATATCTCTTTAGTATCCGGAAAAACAATTTCTGCTGCAGCAGAAGGCGTTGGTGCTCTGCGGTCACACGCAAAATCAACTATTGTAAAATCTATTTCATGTCCAACTCCTGATATGATAGGAATTTTCGATCCATATATCGCATATGCAAGTTCTTCTGAGTTAAATGACCATAAATCTTCAATAGAGCCACCGCCTCGTGCCAATATTATTACATCTACTATGTTGTCTCTATTTGCTCTTTTAATCTGCTGTATAAGTTCATCTTTTGCAACCTCGCCTTGTACAGCAGCAGGGTATATATATATTGGTATACTTTTATTTCTGCGAGTTGCCACATTTAATATGTCAAACAAGGCTGCTGCTGTATTTGATGTTATTATACCCACGTTTTGTGGATATTTTGGCAGAGGTTTTTTATTATCAAATAATCCTTGTGCATTTAGCTTATGCTTCAGTGCCTCATAAGACTCATGCAGTGTACCCACCCCTTGTTTTTCTATCTCAAATATATATGCTTGATACGCACCTGTTTTTTCATATAAACTAATTTTGCATCGAGCATTTATTTTATCACCATCTGCTAGTTTAAAATTTAGTGTAGCGGCACTTTTAGCAAACATAACAGCATTTATACTAGCATTTTCATCTTTTAGCGTAAAATATATATGCCCAGATTTATGGTACTTTAGATTTGAAATTTCTGCTGAGAGCCAAATGCTATTTAACATATAATCTTCATCTAATATACTCGTTACATAGCAATTTAACTCAGTTACAGAAATAATCTTCTTATTCATCACCCACTACCTTAGCAAGAATACCATTAATAAATTGTGGTGATTTTTCTGTACTATATGTTTTAGAGATTTCAACTGCTTCTGTTATAGCTACTTTATTCGGCACATCTTGTTGCCATTTTATTTCATATATGGCCAGTCGTAGTATCATAAGGTCTACCCTTGCTATTCTATCTATGTTCCAGCCATTTAAATAATCAATTATTATGTTATCAATCTCAGATTGATTTTGGATGACTCCATTATACTCTTCTGTAATAAAGTTTTTTACTTTACCTTTTACTTCTTTTAATTGTTGCTCTAGTATTTGCGTTGCATCTTCTATATTGTGAAAACTTAAGTTGTATTGCATCTGCACTATACATTCCCTAGCTTCTCGTCTTGTCATACTTTTACTTACTTCTCCTATTCCTTTTGGTCACTAAACGAAACTCCTATAATATGAACATCTACATTCATTACACGTAGACCAGTCATAGTTTCTATAGAACTTTTCACCTTTTCTTGCACTTCTTTACACACAGTTTTTATTTTGCAACCGTATTGTATAATTCCTTTTACTGATACACTAACTTCTCCTTCATTTTCTCCTATTTCTACGGCTATTCCTCGTACTACTTGTTTGCCTGTTATAGTTTGAACTAAATCTTGTTTTAATGTGCCAATACTTTTCATTCCCTCTACTTCTAGGGTTGCAATTTGTGCTATCATAGCTATTACATCATCTGCAATTTGAACTACTCTATTTTCACTGTTTTTATCCATCGGATTCTCCCTTTCTGTTTTTTTAATATTATAACATAGTTATTAATATTTTTATAGGTATTATTATATATCATGTGCGTCAATCTAATTCATGTTATTTTGGATTGAATTTTGCAAAATCCGACTTCAATAGGGTCAAGCTTTTAATAAAAAGATATAACTTGACTTTACTCTTTTGATATTGTAAAATATTTGATAATATATATATATGTGCTGACGTATACTTCAAATTTTTATATTGTTGCTGATTGGTATAAAACGTAAAAGTATCAAAGACTCAAGGCAAGTGACGTAAATTACATTAACTTCTTTTTCTTGAAGTTATTAATTGACAATTTATTTGTTTCAGACTATACTTAATCTAATTATTTTTTATTTTATAGGAGGAATTTATATGCATACAGCAACACAATGTATCCAATCCGGATATTATCCAAAAAATGGCGAGCCTAGAATTGCTCCCCTTATTCAATCTACTACTTATAAATATGATACTGCTGAAGAAGTGGCAAAATTGTTTGACCTCGAAGCTGACGGACATATGTATTCAAGGATTAGCAATCCTACTTGTGCAGTTTTAGAAGATAAAATTAGTGTAATGGAAAAAGGAATTGGGGCTATTGCAACATCTTCTGGTCAATCGGCTACACTTTTATCTTTACTTACTTTAGGCGGAGCCGGTACACATATACTTACCTTATCAAATTTATATGGTGGTACCTTTAATCTATTTAATACTACACTGACTAGACTAGGTTTTGAATTTACATTTGTTGACCCTGATTTATCTCCAGCAGAAATGCAACAACATATCAAGCCTAATACAAAAGCTATATTTGCCGAAACTATCGGTAATCCTGGCCTTGGTGTCTTAGATTTTGAAAAAATATCTACGCTTGCACATAAGAATAATATCCCTCTTATAGTGGATAATACTTTTGCAACACCTCATTTATGCAGGCCATTTGAGCATGGTGCTGATATTGTTATTCATTCTACTACAAAATATATTGACGGACATGCAAGTTGTGTTGGCGGATTATTAGTAGACAGTGGAAAATTCAACTGGGCGAATGGTAACTTCCCTGAATTTACTACACCTGATAAGAGTTATCATGGGTTAGTCTATACAGAAGTATTTAAAGAAAAAGCCTATATTATTAAGGCTCGTGTTACTCTCTTACGTGATATTGGTTGCATAATGAGTCCATTTAATGCGTATTTGACAAATACCGGTGCTGAAACTCTTGCCGTTCGTATGGATAGGCACTCTAGTAATGCATTAAAAGTTGCTAAGTTCTTATATAGCCATCCTAAAGTTGATTGGGTAGCATATCCTGCTCTTAGTACTGATAAATCATATGAATTAGCACAAAAATATCTGCCAGACGGTGCAAGCGGCATAGTATCTTTTGGTTTAAAAGGTGGTGCGTGTACTGGAAAGCAATTTATAAATAGTGTAGAACTCGCTTCTTTAGTAGTTCATGTTGGAGATATTAGAACTCATCTGCTGCACCCAGCTAGCATGACTCATCGCCAGCTATCACCAGAAGAACAATTATCAGCCGGAGTTAGCCCAGAGATGGTTCGCTTATCAGTAGGTATAGAACATATAGATGATATAATAGCTGATTTAACTCAAGCACTAGATAAAATTTAGGGAAGGGGTGTAATATTGCCTGTTATTATACCTGAACGCTTACCTGCAACCGATATACTACGGAATGAAAACATCTTTATCATGCATGAAGCTCGTGCAAAATCTCAGGATATACGTCCTCTTAATATTGCAATTGTTAATCTTATGCCCACGAAAATTGAAACTGAAACACAATTACTACGGTTAATAGGAAATACTCCACTGCAAATTAATATAGACCTAATTCATATGTCAACGCATGACAGCAAACATGCATCAAAAAGTCATCTTGATAGTTTTTATAAGTCATTTAACGATATAAAAAACACCACATATGACGGTATGATTATAACAGGGGCTCCCGTTGAGACGATGCCTTTTAACAAAGTAGATTACTGGGACGAATTAACACAAGTTTTAGATTTTGCAAAGTCTAATGTATATTCTTGTTTATTTATATGTTGGGGTGCACAAGCGGCTCTTTACTATTATTACGGAATTGATAAGATACCCTTAAATAAAAAAATGTTTGGCGTATTTGAGCATCAAGTAATCAATAGAAAACCTATTGTCCGTGGATTTGATGACGTATTTTTTGCCCCACATTCAAGACACACTGGGTGGGACATGGATACTTTGAAAAGTCTTGATTCAATAGAAATTGTATCGTTATCGGCAGACGCTGGTGCATATATTCTTATTAGTCATGATAATCGGCTAATATTTGTATCTGGTCATTCAGAATATGACCCTTATGTACTACAAAATGAATATCTACGAGATATGAGCTTAGGCCTTGATATAAATATACCTTATAATTATTTTCCAAATGATAATCCTAATTTACCTCCTATGGTAAAATGGCGCTCACACGCTAATTTATTGTTTTCTAATTGGTTAAACTATCACGTGTATCAAGAAACACCGTTTAAAATAGAATGTCTAAAATCTATATAAATTAAAAAGGGTATCGCTTAGGAAAATATTCCTATACGATACCTCTTCCACAACTCAATCTCACAACTAAATTTTTTACAAAAAGTGTTGCAATAAAATATTGCTTCCTATTAATATTAGTATAATCCCACCCACACATTCTGCTTTTGATTTATATTTTAGTCCAAATACATTTCCTATCTTCACTCCAACAACACAGCATAAAAATGTTATCAGACCTATAATTATAATAGTAGGTATTATATTAACTTGTAAGAAGGAAAAAGTTATACCTACTGCTAGAGCATCAATACTTGTTGCAACAGCAAGTGCCAACATAACTTTCACACTTATATCTATTGTAGTATTTTCTATATCTTCATCTTCATTTCCCCGAGAAGTTTTAACCAAATTCAAGCCAATATACCCCAGTACCAAAAATGCTATCCAGTGATCTATATTATCTACTAATCTCCCAAATTGCTCACCCAAAACAAATCCTGTAAGTGGCATTATTGCCTGAAAAATCCCAAAATATAACGCTATAATAACCGCATATTTCAAATTTAGTTTTTTCATCTGCAATCCTTTGCAAACTGATACCGCAAAAGCATCTGCAGACAATCCTATTGATAGCATAAAAATCTCCGCAATCCCCATATGCTCCCCCTTTTATTCTCAAACAATATACTCAAATTCTTTTTCATGTGTTAACATTCTATGCACAAAACATGTCTTGCCTTTTTCTATATACTTATCTTTTTCTGCCATTGATATGTCAGCTATTATCTCAATTTTAATAATAAATTTAGTTTTTCCTTTTATAGAATTATCAGCATCTACACTAACAATCACATCTTCGTAATCTATAT
>MDSQ01000245.1_pt1 | contig 11993 bp, 6 predicted proteins | sample 1008251 | NCBI WGS metagenome assembly MDSQ01 (sample SAMN05526597, study PRJNA338239) | gut metagenome | isolation source: Hindgut content | host: Naso unicornis | place: Saudi Arabia: Red Sea | collected 2016-05
AAAAAAAAAAAAAAAAAAAAAAAAAAAAAAAAAAAAAAAAAAACCTAATGAAAAATCTACAATGATTATAACCTTGTCCATAAGTTACAATAACCCAGCAGACAGACCGCAGTATTTATTTGTGACGTGCAGAACAGACAGTATAACCAAAACCATTAAATCATAGATTTTCTGTCTCAGCCAGATGATTAATGTATTAATGTGTCATTTTATTTTAGCACCAGTAGCAGCGCCTGTCACAGTGTTACTGTTTGATAAACGTATTGGTGGGAAGAATCTACCAGGTGCCAGGTGTCTTATCTGCTGCCAACTACAAATATGGCTCCGTAGTTGTGAGTGTGGTTGTGTCCTAACAGAGCAACAGTTTCCCTCTTATCGTACTGTACATTCCATGGAGTTTCTCATTATGTGTTTCTGTATCTCCGTAAGCACTGAAGCTCTTTTGTGGTCATTTCTGCTCCTCATGCTGTAAACAGCTGAAAGACGTGCGTGCTGCTAAGCGGTAGTCTCTTGTTGCATGTACTGTATGATAAGCAGCTTTGTGTGTGTTGGCAGAGGTAGGCGCAGATCTACTGTTTTCAAGCTCCTGCTGAGACTGCATCATGCATACATTACACACCCTTGAACACGACTCATAAGCGTGTGTGATTCCACCATTATGCTGTGCTCAAAGATCTATGATCTTATCTTGGAGGTTTAGCTGAAAAGCAAAATTATTGCACATTAGACAGATAATAGTTGCATTTTGTTTCAATGAGTTCATTCAGTCTGACATTTAGTTAAGTTGTGCTCATTAACACTTCATGTCATTTTTCTTTAGCTTTATTTCATGACTGTTGTTCGCTCCCTTACTAGTATAATCCTGCCCAAATATTATTTTTCTGAGGCCCATGTTTACATTTGAAGTGTCGTAGCTTAAAGATCTACCTTTGTAATAATGTAATATTGATCAGTGTATTGAGCCTGACTGATTTATTGGCTTAGCTAGCTTTGTAGGAGATAGCATCCCCATTCTTGAAGGAGAAGTTCAGTTTTTTGCACATTAAACCTTATAATACGGATATCTACGATCGTGCACAATGATAAATAGCATTATTTTGACAAACTTTGCAGTCTTGAGAATGCGAGCTCATTGCTGACATCACCGCTAGCTGAAAACAACCGAGGTGCAGCGGCATTGAGAGTGCCTTGACAGTCCGTCGAAAAATACAGTCAGTGCTTGTTTTAAAAGACGGGAAACTCACCGAATGTTTGGTGGTGTCCTCTGTGGTGGTCTGGTGTACCGACACTTAAACACGAAATTAAACAACGTCATCTTACCCAGTAACGGCTCTTTCAGCTGCTACGGGAAACAAACAAACTGCTGTTTCCGGGTTATAAGCTGTTGTTTAACTTGTCGAAACATGAGAGGACTTGACTGAACATTTGGTGAGTTTCTCATCTTTTAAAAACGAGCGTTTACTCGATCCCTCCTGCAACATATTACACATCCAATTTATTTAAATGTGAGTAGTCAGGCGGTTGACAGCTGCAGCTTCATGCGTCAGAGAAGTTGAAGCAGAGTCAACTTCTAGAGGAATGCAGCTCAACGTCATACTGCGGTGGCCAATCAGCCGATCGTCCAATCAGAGCAAGCAGAGCTAAACAACCTGCCATGACGGAAAACGGAGACTTTATTTGCATTTGCAAACGAGCCGACACTTCCATGAACAGACCTGTGGTGATCATTCCAATGCCCAGTTGTGTCTGAATGCCATCTTCCATCAAAGTGCAAACGCTGCCCCGCCGTGTGCCCTCCTGTGCGTGCGCAGTACCTTTACCTGTTGGTTGTGGCTCTGTGATTTTTGTCAGTCCCTCTCTGTCACTCTGTCTTTGTGGACAGACAGGGTTGTGAAGGACAGGTCTGTCTGCAGATGAAGAGGGAAAATGGGTTGTCGTGGAAACTGTATCATGGGCTGGTAACTACGGTGATGATTTAAAGCAGTTGCTGTGAACACAGAGTGCACACACGCACAAACACACACACACACACACACACACACACAGGTGCGGTTAATGAAGTGAAAACTCAGGGCTGCTTGTGCGTGCCTCGGCTTTTGAACAGGTCGTCTTCTCATCAGAAAGTTGGTGGGTTGGTCTCTAACTCTTCCAGTCTGCATGGTGAAGTGTTTTTTGGGCTGTTCATCAGTGTGTGAATGCGGATGTACGAGTTCCTGACAAGCAGGTTGGCTCTTGGTGGAGAAGCCACCTGTGCTGTAATGGGTTCAGGTGGATGAAGGACTAGTGAAGTATTAGATAAATGCAGTTTATTTACCATTTACATAAACCTGATGCTCCACTTCGTATCTGCTGTGTTTGGTCTCATATCTTGTGTGCTTTGTCTTTTTAAGTGTCCCTTGATCTGTTTTCCAGCGTCACTGCATCACGACCCGATTTCATGTCTCTTGAGCTCTGTTCATCTCCTGGTCTCTTTTTAGATTCTTCATCGGTGTCATTTCTCTCTTCCCAAGTGCTTTTCTTAGTCTTCCAACTGTGTCACTTTTTCCAGCACACTGATGGAAAGATGTAATGGCCTCCCTTGAAGGGAGGACAGAATGGTACTTGTTGAGTAGACTGCTGCTCGGTGGCTCTTGCCTCACTTGTTGCCCCTAAGCCTCACTCTTTGCCCTCTCTCAAAGGCTCCATCTTGGTTTATCCACCTTAACTTTGTTTTTCCACAGCGCTCTAGCAAAGCAAGTGTCGTCCGAAAGCCGCAAAGAGCCTGAAAAGAAGGCAGCGCCTAAACACTCGGGGGCGGAGCAAAGGACCAGCCACCTGTCTCAGGCTCATTTATTGGCCGGAGCTGTGAAGAGACGCAGGTATGCAAATACAGATCCTCTCTGGTGATAGCAGAACATGCTGATAACACAAGACTGACAGATTATCACCTGTTAAAGTTGACATGGCCAACGTGTAGTGAGTGGTTGTGTGCTTACCCATCCTGCAGACACTAAGAAATGTATTAGAATGAATTTGAAACCAGCAAACCAGCCAGTTGATAATGTTGTCTGCTGTTCAGTGTTGGGCAAGCAGAGTTGGTTATTAGGTTGTTGTTGTTGTTGTGGTGGTGGTGGTGGTGTTTTAATGCTGTGAAATTGTGCCATTATTGTTGTTGCGCTTTACTGCTGTGAAACTTTGCATTAGTGTTTTTATACTACAGTGTTACATTTTTCATTGTTTGCATTGTACCTGTCAAATAAACAAATAAAATAAAAAATTAGATAAAATCTCAAACTACCAAAAGTACCTCATGTTGTATTTGGGTTGCTCCAGCTTCTGATTTTGCTGGTCCTGTTTACTGTAACGTGTCTAAACCAGTTTGATTTTATGCCAACTGGTCGAACCAGTTTGTCACAGCAGCCTGTGCCCATGGCTTTAAATCCAACTTGTAACGCATTAATAATGAGCACTATGACAACAGAATTAACATTATTTATCTAATTTATGTGCATTCTTTTCACTTCAGCTCAGTGTGAAAGTCTTGGCTGTGTTTTGCTGTCATTTACGGTCATGCTAATGTCTTTCATTTCTCTGCTTTGTGTTTAACACTGTTAGCCCAAATTTAGGTGGCAGCCAGTCAAGTATTTGAGTGGCCAACATGCATCTGTCAAAATGTTCCTGTGTGGAAGTCCTGCACAAAAGGCACTGTGTTAGCCGTTTCTCACTCCCCGTGTAATTGGAAGTTAATTTTGTCTAATAAAATAAGAAAATATCTTTTTTTCAGCACGTTTAAGCTACATTTACACTACGAGTGAAGTTAGTCCTCCTTGTTTAAATGCTAAATCAAACAGAAGCTGAAATGTGTGATGTTCAGAGTTGCATGTTTGGCTGTCTGCTTCAAGTCTGTGTGTTTGCTCTGAGTGGCAGGCTGCTGTCTCTCTGATGAACGCTGTAAATAAAATCTGTTAACAGCTTTCACACAGACAACGGCTCATGTTTAACCACTGCCAAAGCTTCATAAATTAAAATAAACAGCTTATAAACTGCTGTACCTTTTGTAGATTTCAACTTTTGCAATGTTTGGTGCAACATGAAGAGCTACTTTAGACAATGTTACAAAGAACGATGCTTCTCTTGAACAGGAAAATCAAAGATACATAAATAATAACTAAAGGTCATGATGACAACACCTGTTCCAGCATGTTCTGCAGTCTCTCCGCCTCGAGGTCGATGACAAACTTCTTCTCCTGTCTTCGGTCCAGATCCTCCAGCAGTCGTCGGTAATTGGCATCGTTGAAGTTCTCAACACAGATGGCGCTGACCTGCCAGTTGTTCTGTCCTGCCTTCTCCATGATGGCCTGCAGGATGGCGTATCCTGATGCAGTCACACACACACATGCATGCACACATGCACGCACGCACACACATACACACACACACACACACAGAGGAAAAGACACATTAAAAAGAGAAGAAAAACTACAGGAAACAGCTTAGCTCAGCACACAGCATCTGCATTGGGTCGTACTAAAAATGTAAGAAATAAATGCCTTTTTATTTTGGGATATTTTTTTGGAAAACAATCCTTTAGTTTATTGATCAGCCAATATCCTCAAGAGTTATGTTCAGACAATTAGACAATTCTGCACCTCAGGATTAACGTTTCATGCCAGCATTCTATGCCAATGCAAGAGGAAGTTTGTCCTTTATGTAACAACGTGCAGGTAACGATGCTCAGCAACTTTAATGTAGGAGACCAGATTAAATGTCCTGTTGCAGACTTCAAAGACATAACCATGACTATTTCCTAAACTTGACCATACTAGTTACCACACAGATATATGTACACAGAAAGGTTGGCAGTGAATATTACACATATTTAGGATTTTACCAGAATTGCTTGTTTACACGTTATTTTAAAAAGGAAGATGACAGATGTCATTAAAGATTTGTTCAGAGAATTTGGTGACAAGCTAACAAACAAGTAAGGAATAAAAAGTCATTTTATGCATTGCCTCCTCTCCAGTTGCAGATATATTTCAGTATTTCTTTGAAGAACTCTTGGATTTTCTTGGCACAGTGTCATTCAGCACAAAACCACGTTGGGTTACATTTTGAGGCCTGACAGATGTGCTGACACTAGGGCTATAAATCAATTTAAATATTTAATCACGATTAATCTCAAGAATGTTTATAGTTAACTTGTGATTAATTGCAAATTAATGGAATATCACTTGCATGTTTTTTTTCTGTTCTAAATGTACACTTAAGGGGATATTTTTAACGTTTTTAATACTCTTATCAATATGGGAGTGGACATTATTATTTCCTGCAGACCCTCGTCCTCCATAGTGTTAATCAGCCTGTATGCTGTGCCCACCCATTTAACTATTGCTGTTGTAAATTTGTTGCTTGTGAAGTTGTCCATGCGTCTCAGTTGCAAACTATCCAGCATGGTCTGCTTTTGGGAAGGGTGGAAGGGCTCTCTTCGTCAGCTGTATGCTTGGTCAGCAAGTGGTATCTAAGACTCGATGTACTCCAGTGGAATGCGATTCACAGCAACAGTAAACGCAAATAACTTTGGTCTTGTCAAGAGAACCATCTGGCAGGGCTTTGATGCCAAACTTGCCATCAAAAGACCCTTTTCATTATCCATTTTTGCTCAAGGAGGTTTGTTTCTGCTTCCCTCTCCCAAACTATGGCTGGGGGTCATAATCACAGAACATGCGCGCATTAACCGCCCATCGGAAAAATTAGTGGCGTTAAAAGGAATTTAACTTACACAAGTCCTAAAGCTGCTGCAACTCTGAGACAAACAAAATAAGGATCCACACATCAAAACAGCTTTCATGACATTTAAAGTGTTTAAAAACTCCAAAGGGTTCATTTAATATTGTGGGATTTTACAACAGATGCGTTTTACTCTCAAGGACTATGCAGTCAGTTAATAAAACTGTTGCATGCATCCAATGTTTGTTTATGTGTATTTTTATGTGGCTCTGGATCCAGATTCATTCATCATTCATTTTTTAACACTTTCCATTGCCAAAATAACATTAAGGGCTCCCTGAATGCTTTCAAGTTGTCAGCATAAGAACTCCTGAATGTTTTATGATGGAACTGTGGCTGATACACTTTCTGGCTGAAATGTGTCACTGTAGGCCATATGACGTTATAAAGCACATTCCTCATAATTGCTGGATTGAATCATAACTGGCTTTAGTTGACACAACATCTTTGGCAAAACATCCTCTTCCTCATCTAAAAGAAACCACACTGAAGCAAAAACCCTTTAAAGCTTTTATCTCTTTCCAACCTGATCCTGGCTTCTGGTCCAGTCAGCTCAGATGTAATGCCACACTATGGATGGGGGGTGCTCACTGTCAGGTTTGTGTATAAAGAAGATGAGTGTCAGAGAGGAAACTAGGGAGCTGTGAGGGCGGCTGTTCTCCAACAGGAACAGATGTCCCCCTTAAACGGCCCCTCCTGGTGGCCATCACAATCTGGCAACCCGTCTCCCTTTGCTCCCAATTAGAGCATTAACCTGTGCTCCAGAAAACCGATTCCCTCTCCACCTTCACTATCCCCTCCCCAGCCCCTTGCTCCCCATTAGAGGGGTGTCTGTGCCAGGAGGGACTGCTGGTTGAGGCAAAACAAACACACACACACACACATGAATGTATCATCAGACTGTCCTCAGTTACTCCTAAATGAAGAACTGGTTCATGACATTTTGGCTAAAATGCCACAAACTGTTAGGAAGCCAAATGGGACACAATCATTGTTCACTTTGTCAGTTAAAGCAGGAGACAAATTGGATTGCATGCTGCAGAAGCTGGAAAAGAAAAGGAAGTTCAAAATGTGCACTGACGAGGTCTTCCGTGTACAAGACACTGCTACCAGAGTGGGGCTTTGGGGACAAACAACAGAGGCTTTTTGTCTCTTTATTCCAGGTTTACCTGTTGACAAGAGTTATCATCATCTAACCTTTATGTGTCAGCATGCCAACATTTGGTAATTAGCTCCAGATAAAATACAGTTGGGGCTGATGTAGATCTTGACCTGATGATGGCAGATGACCAGCAGGACTCACCTCCTTAAAGAAGTTCATCACTGATGTGTCCAACCTTTGTTGCAATCCACTAAATAGTTTCTGCGACACTTCAGTTTCAGACTCACACTGACAAAGCCAACCATCAGCTATTTTGGTAAATTCTGATTCATTCAACCATTTTGTGTGTTAAACCTCTCTCTGCCATCTTTAACAAGCTGTGGTTTGCATCTGTGAGTCGGATTTTAAGTGTGAAGCTGCAGAGCTGCAGAACTGTCAGTTAATTGATGAATCTGAGTCCATGTTCACACTGTACATCTGTTTGTTTTCTCCCACAAGGAAAACGCAAAACAAAAAAATGACTCATAAAACAGCTTTCAAGACATTCAAAGCTTCCATTCCCCCCGGTGAAAGCACATTTTATTTCCTTACCTTAACATTTACTTTGTGTCGCTCTACCTGCCCAGGGACTGCAGATGGATAATAGCTGGCAGCTAAATCTGATTCAAAGCGTCTTATCTTATTGCTCGAAATGAAAGTTTTTGAACATGTTCCCTGACAAATAAACAAAGTACAAAGCACCAACTCTGTGCAGGCCACAGACTAACAGGCTAAAAACGACTCCCTGTGGTAGCTGCAGCTACTTTGCTGTTATTGACTGTATTGACTGAAGCTGTTTCAGCTACAAATGAGCAGCTGTTTTAGCTGACTGTTAGTGTGCTGTGCTGTAAAACCAGAGTCATTAGGGGAGTTTCTACCCTAGTATCCTTTTGTGTTGGTGTACAGTCATTTTTTTAGTTTTGAAAAGGTGATAAACAGACACCATCATTCAATCTTTTCAGATACCAAATGTCGCTGTCAGGCCTCATTCAGCCTCAGTATCAGTATCTGAAATAATCCTAACCAAGCTGACTGTTAAGGGCAAAAAATATCATTTATGTCACAGCAAGGATACAATCTCTAGTTTAAATTAATGTCACAACCCCAATGTAATTTGAAATCATCAGCTAATAGTAGAAAACTCTGTGACCAAAGGACTTCTACATCAAATACTCCCCAAAGAGAACGGGACCGCTTGCTGTTTGAGGATGAGGAAGATGCTACAACATGCCAGCAGGCATTCAGAAAACATTACGGTCGTGCTAGAAAATTCCACTGAACCGAATAACTGCGAGGGAAAAGAGCCAAAACTCACAGAGATATCAATCACATTTAATGTGATTGCTCTTCTGGAAATAATTTGTCTGACGTTTGTTTCTGAATGGTAAAAATGGTAAAATGAACCAACATCAGGTGTCCTTACCTGAACTTTGGAACAAACTGTCTTAGATGGTGAGGAATAAACAACAATAATAAAACACCACAGTCATGCCAGCAGCTCTGAGAGGATACAGACCTGAAGTTCAGTACAGCACAGCTAAGACATTAAGACTCTTTTTGACAGGCTGCTACAACCTGTGACAACAGTAAGTCAAAGAGAAGGAGAGAAGGCCAGATTCGACTGGAGCTTATTTACCTCAGCCTGCAGTGTTTTATTTTTTCACCTATATGTTTGACAGAGTTCCTAACTTCCCTGCATGCAGTCAATGCAAAGAAATAATCTGTGTACAGGATTAGCCTGTAGCAAAGCTAACCTTCCTCCAAAATATGACATTATAAACCCTGGGAATAGTCATGCAAGCATAACTTCACACATCTGAGCTCACAAAAAACTGCCAAACGTACAGCCAGTGTGGTCAATGAAACAACACTGTAGTAACAGTTCTTGCAGCTAGCAGTAAAACTTACTAGCAGATTACCTTGCTAGTGGTAGAACTAGCTTAGCTATGTGACCCTAGAGCCTCAGATGTTATAACAGTCTCCCCAAGAGTGTCTTCACTTTTAGAAAACAAAAAATAAGGAAAATACCACCTAAATCAACTGCAAATCACACTTTACTTTTTAGCTTTTTTAAAGCCCCTTTTACACTGAGCGGCACAGTTCGTTTTGGTACAGTACAGTATGCAATTATTTGCGTATCCACTGTCAAAAGGGTACCAAATAACCGTATAGAACCTATTTTGGTCTGCCTTTTGTTGGGGTACTACAGAGTCCCAAGAGGGAGGAGCTACACTGCAGTCTGTTAACTGCAAGCAGGCAAAAAGCTGTTTTCGAGTGTTGGCGTAGAACTGTTAATTTTTATAATTTCTGCAAGTTTTATATATTTTTTGGGCGAAAATGGTACCTGTAGATTTCACATGTGGTCAGTTTATCCAAACAATGCTTATTTGTGAATCAGTCACAAAGTTTTTCAGACTAGTAGAGCCACAGGTGAGTGAGATGTGCTGGTCTGCTTGCAGCAGCCCGACTCCTACACTGTCACCCTGGAGAGAAAATTAACCGATAAACTGATGATCTGTGAGGAGATTAAACGCCGGCCATAATGTTTCAGGAGTATTTTAAAACATGAAAGAAAAACGCAACAATGCTTTGATGCCTTTTCATGTTTATTCTTTGCCATAAGTTTAAAATTACCGGTGAAAACAAAGACCTGTTTATTTACTGAGCCACTCAAATGCATCTTTTAAGGTGGGACGTTTTCTGACATGTTTTTTGAATGCACGACTCACACCATGAATTAATCGGTCGACCTTAAATGGCAATATGACAACTTAAAGAAGATTTCAGACAATTTATTTGTCATATACATTATTCATATCGTACATGTACGGTAATGAAATGTCTGAACCATAATTTATTTGCTTTTGCCTTTCTTGCATCATGACATATGCTTTAGTAATGATTGGATTTCCAAGACTTTAAAAAATGCACATGATTTCTACTGGTTTATGGGGTAAAATTTCTCCAGCTGGAGGAAAAGTATGCATTACACGTATGCATCCTGAATACACCACGCCCACCAAGTAAGCAGTGGAAACGCGAGCCAGATCTAAGGGTACCAGTCCCAGGAGTAATGTACCGCTCAGTGGATACGAGGTTTGAGGCTTTCAACCCTACACCACTGTCCTCATCAACAGGTCGAGTTTGTTTAATCATCACTGAAATCCATGTTTACTAGTTTTTACCACTTTCATGGCTTCAGTTAGGCTAAAAGTTCTTAGCTTTATGTTGAAAAACCCAATTACTAAAATGTGAAGAAAACTAATATAAATGTTCATCCAAAGACTAAAAAATAAATCAAAATCATGAGTCCAATTACTACTATCCCAGTAGGTTTGAAATCAGCAGCTGGAGTGACTTGCTTGTACAGTATGTAACGATATGATATCCCATCATGTCCCATTGTGCCGCACGGCGCACACAGTGCATGGATGGGAAGGCACTGTGGCATCAGCCGAGCCAAGTAAAGCGTGCAAAGGGCCAGCTGATTACCAGCTGATAAATGTGTAGCCCTGGGGCTGTATGTGGAGCAGCAGCCAGCCGCAATCAGCATCAGCTTCAAAGACACAGCCAAAGGCGAGTGTGCAGACTGACGCTGGAGCATGTTGTGCTGATTGGAGCAGAGCTGGACACTAGATGGAAGCAGCTGCAGCAGCATGTGGAGAGAACAGTAAGAGCACATCTGGGCTCGTGTGTGGGATTTCTGCCGCTTCTCTTTCTTTTCCTCCCTGTTGTCCCGTCGTTACCCTCCAGTATGATGCAAACTGTCAACGTTTATGTGCTGAACCTCCATCCTTCATCCTTTCTCATTTAGTCAGTTCTTTTTCTTTCACCTCTAGCACTCCAAGAGTACGCAGAGAGGCTTATGCTTTAAAAAGGGCCATTCATCACAGCATGTACACACTGCTACCAACCGTCCATCTGCTGGAGAAGACCATTTTGGCTCCTACTCTCCGCTCCTCATTTTCTCCTTTATTTCCTCTTTGGCTCTTTTCTTCACCTCATCGCTTCTCTTCTCAATTTTCATTTCTCTTTTCTTTCCTCATTTCCTCTTTTCTTCTCTCTCTCCCTAGTACCTGTTTTCTCTTATTTCTTCTCCCCTCCTGTCATTTCCTCTCGATTCCCCACTTTCCTTTCCTCCTCTTCAAGTTTCCTCTCATTTTCTTCCCTCCTTTACCGTTTCCCCACTTATTTAACATCCTGTCTTCTCTTCCCTTTCATCTCCTTTCTGATTCTCTAGAATCCACTCCTATGCTTTTCACCCTCCTTAATTTTCTGCTCTGCCTTCTTTCTTTTTGTCTCTCATTTCCCTGTTTTCTTTTCTTTCTCTTCCTTTTCTCCAGTTTCCTCTCATTTTTCTTCACTCCTATCATTTCCACCATGTGATCTCCCTCTTTCTTTAATCCTTCCCTTTCCTTTAGTCCCTACCTGTTTCCTGCCTTTTCATGTCCTCCCTCCTTGTTTTCTCCAATTTCTGCCTCTCCTGCTTCCGGTCCTCTCACTTACTCTCCTCTTCTCTAGTTTCCTCTTCTTTTTGTCCTCTCTTTTCTTTTCATCTCGTTTCCTTTTGTGTATTTGCTTTCCGCTTCTCTTTTCCTTCCTTTTCCTTTCATCATTCCTTGTTTCTTGTCCTCTCGTTTCCTCCACTGTCTTGTCTCATCTCGTCTTAAAACATCTTCTGGATTTATTTTGTATTTTATCTAAGATTATATTTTTCTATCTTTACCTCCTTCTCCCTCACTTTTCTTTCTATCTGTTATTTTGGATTTGTTTTTATTCTATTTGTATGAAATGTTAGATTTTTTCGTGTTAGTGTGTGAATGTATTTACAGGAATTTTAGGAAAGCTAATAGGAACACACAGACACACACACACACACACACAGTGCTTCAGTATCCAGGCCCCTCTTATCTCTGGTGCTTTGATGCAGGGAATCAGACTGGCGCTCATTGACTGAGCTCGGCCATGCGTGGGCTGATTCTACATTATAGTCAATACTGGATGAATGCCTGGCCCTGTGTGTGAAAAAAATCCCCAGGCCAAAGTGCTGCACCCTGCACCCAAAAGCCCTCTGAAAAGCACT
>MDSQ01000246.1_pt1 | contig 11972 bp, 8 predicted proteins | sample 1008251 | NCBI WGS metagenome assembly MDSQ01 (sample SAMN05526597, study PRJNA338239) | gut metagenome | isolation source: Hindgut content | host: Naso unicornis | place: Saudi Arabia: Red Sea | collected 2016-05
AAAAAAAAAAAAAAAAAAAAAAAAAAAAAAAAAAAAAAAAAAAAAAAAAACATTCCACATTTCTCTGTTCACTTGAAGTGTATTTATTTGTACCATGGGGCATTTTTGTTTGTGATAGATGTGATTCAAATGCAGACACCTGAAGTGCAGTATGTGGAATAAAATTCTGAGATTTGTTCCAAAATGTGCCACTTCTCACTCTTTTTTTCACTGCTATAAATATCCTGTAGCAACCCATATACAGTCTTCACAGACAGTAAACAATCTTTTGGCTACATTTACATGCAGGTTATCATAAATAAATACACCATTTCAATGAGCATGTCGTACAGCTGAAACTGAATTGTGGCTGTATTCCATTCGTGTTTTTCTCTTCCAGGACTGTGGTACTGTCCATTCTAGCTCACTCACGTTCCTTATCTCCCAACCAGGAGGGGGAGCAACAGGGAAAAAACATGCATTTAACAGGTGTAAGTAGTAGCAGTACCAGCTGATGCATTGCAATAATTGCTCAGAATTTTCACCAAGGAGACATGTCAGTCATATCCAAAAAAATTAAATGATTTTGCTCTGGGCTTCACATTTTATTTAACATGACAGTCATCGTGTCTCTTGTGTGTAAAAACACACAAAAGGAGCAACCTTCATTTTATTAAAAATAATTAATTAATTATATTGTTCAACTTTCTAAGGAAGGCGTGACAGAAATAAAGTTTAAGAACCAGTAGTTTGCAGCTCTTACTGAGACAATCAATAAGAGCAATGATGAATGTTATTTATCAAACATATGATTGTTCTGCCATGACAAGTCAAAATATCATTCGTAAAAAAAGGCCTTATGGGAAATACACTTTTTGTTCGTTTTACTTTTAAATCTGTGTACTTAAAATCTTTTTATTTAGCATGCATAAATATAACAAACACATGCAGTTCCTATCATTCATACCGCTAATCATACATCTATCTATATAAATGCACAGGCTTATAATGACCATGTGATTTATCCAATCAGCTTCCTCACAGTGATTACGTCAACCAATAGCGTTGCGTTGGGAAAGGACAACAGGAAGTAAATGCCCTCTACTGTCAAGTGGAGACGCTAAAGTGGTCGGTCAGGGAGGAAAAGTCGTTTTTTATCGGATTATCCTCGCATAAGTGTTGAAAATTTGGCTCGTTTGTTAAGTGAAGGAACCCGTACCGTACTGACTTCAGCTACGTTGTTGAAAGGTCATTAAGAGTTTTGGTGAGTCCGGCTTTAAGGCTCGGTAGTTTAGCTAACGCCGGGACTAGTGTTTAATAATGCTAAAGTCAGCTAGCCGTAGTAAGCTAGCATACTGAATTTATTCGTGAGGACTGCTATCGTGGGCGAAGAGGGAGGAGATCGCTGAAATGATTCAGCCGACCTCTAAGTATCGACCGGCTTAACCAGCTTTACGGCAGGTACGTACTTGTTAGTGAATCTTTAATTTTTTTGGTGAATTAACGCTAGCCATTTAAAGGAGGCAGTGTCGGGTTACGGCTACGATAGTCCCTTGAGTACTGTTACTAGCCTTAGGCTTGGCTTTTCGTGTTTGGAAAAAAATATGTGGTTTATTATGTTGCTTCGTCGTTGTGTTATTGAGTATTGCAGTTGGGATGTTGGTGATAAATGTCTGTCGATTTAAATGCGGTCTTGTCTCCCATGGTGTCGTGACAGATGTATTTCTGTCCTGCAGTAATTGTTTGAAGTGTTAAACAGCATGATCAGCATTCATGAATACTGACAGCCACCATAATCAGATGACTTTCACAGACGCTGAAGTAGCCTGACATGCCGGTTGTCAAATGGAAATCACATGATGTGTTTTTTTTTTTTTTTTTTCTTCCTTCTCCCTCAAAAATGTTCCCATCAATGCAATCAGCGACTACACACCGTGTTAATCTTCCCTGACGAAATTAATACTCATCAGTTTCAGGCAAGGGTTGAACAGTCACTGGGACTTTTCTTTGCGTTTTGTGCATTGTGAAATCAGTAGTTAAAGACATATGACTACAATTGTATTTATACTTTTTCAGGAAGTGAGGACTTGCCTTTGGTTTAGGCTGGTTGTAGTGCTGGTTTTCTTTTACAGTGTTATAAAATCAAGTGATTTTAAGAGTGCAAAACCTCATTCATAGCCTTGAAAATGCAATCTCACAAATTAATCTTGACAAAAGGAGCAGTTACTAACTTTTTCAGAAGAGTTTAAACTCGGACTGCAAGTAGGCAAACAGTTTGGGGTTTTTTTGGTTTGCAGGAGATTAAATCAATCAGTTAGTTAGTCTGTATATTAGGGCTGCACAATTAATCAAATTTTAATCGAAATCATAATGTGGACTACTGCACTTTTTAAATCGCAGTGGGTGCAACATGTGCTCAAGGAGAAATGTGTGTGTCAAAATACAATTTAATTCAAATTTTGTGGTACTGCAGAGTTGTTCTGGCCTACACATTATATTCTATAAACTTAAAAGAACTTATTTGTTTTTTACAGATCACTGCAAAAAATTGTACCATAATCTAATCAACATGTTTTTCAGTGAAAATGAGAATAATTACGTAAGAATTGTCATTCTGTCTGATATCGAAAAATCATATCGCAGTTGCAATATCAGTCCAATTAATCGCAATTAGATATTTCTTCAGAATCGTTTAGATTTACTATATATATCATAAAATAGTGAAAAATCACTTCACAAAGAAGACATTAAAATCGTGTTTTCCTTTGTTCAGCCGAAAGTCAAAACTCAGTTCAGTTTCTACTACTTTCAAGATCAAGAATCAACTTTCATTCTTATTGCAATCTGCTTACTCCCATAAAAAACAAATTAAACGCAGTTAATGTCAAACACTGAGTCAGTCGACTGTTGAATGATTTTTTTAACAAACCTTTTTAGCTCTCGTCAACCATCATACAGCAGAGGGAGCTTGATCAGGTGTCTTGAGATTTGATGGCTTTGTGTAGCATGCACATCAGCATTTTAGCAGTTTTTAGTTTTAAAAAACAAAACAAAAAACAGCCTCAAAACCAGCAATTTTACAAATTATTCAGTAAAATCGGTCTTTGCAAGTCACAATAATAGAAACAGCTTTGGAAAAATTAAAAAAAAAGTGCAAGCAAGAATGTAGGAGAGCAGCAATCCAACTGTATCAAAAAATTGTTTTCTTTTTGGAGAGCACAAAATTGGTCAAAATACACAAAGTTACTCCAAAACGGCAACATTTAATGCTGAGCTTGCTGGAGGAGTCACATGACCCACAGCACATCAGGTCAAGTCAGTTAAAACTAAAGGAACCAAAATCAATGATTTACTTGAGCATTTACAGTCTTCTCCTTCCACCGTCAGTTCTGTGTTGCAATGAGGAGAAGCAGAGTCCAGCAGTGAGGGCCCAGAGGCATGAACTCAGTTTCCCCCAGTGCAGCGCAGTACAGAAGGGGAGGGATGCAGGATGAGCTGGTGGAGAGCCGGAGGCAGCAGCCCCTGGAGAGGCAGGGTAGCTTCGGTCCCAGGCCGCTGCAGACAGCAGATCCCAGCAGAGAGACAAATGGGGAACCTGACGAGATGGACAAACTGAAAGCCAAACTGATGTCTGCATGGAACAACGTCAAATATGGTCCGTTCAGATGAGAGTGTGTGGATGCAACTGTCTGACTTGTATAGTTATATTTCTTTGAAGTATTGCCAGATTTTTATTTTACTGTCAAGATGCTGCAAAACAACGTGACAATCATCTGACGAAGCCTCAGTGAGCTTTCTGTAATGGCTGCTTTCAACTTTCCTTTTTCCCTGCTTGGCCTTCTGTAGGCTGGACTGTTAAATCAAAAACCTCCTTCAACAAGATATCGCCAGTCACTGTCCTGGGACACTCCTATCTGCTCAACAGTGAAGGTAAATTCTAAATACAGCATCTTTTAAGAAGCATAAAATCCCCCTCAGTAGAAGCTGCGATTGCACTCTAGAAAGACAGACTTCAAGGAGAGCAGACCCCAGGTGTCGTAGTGATGTGTGTTCATGGTTAACCACAGCGGTGTCAACCCTCTTCCGTTGAAAACATTCTGGGTTTACATCAGTGAACAGAAAGCAGCAGACGGCAACAGACATGTAAACGGATCTTTCTCATGTCAGCTAAACAAGATATGAAATTGACAGCAGTCAGAATAGTTGTTTGTTGGAATCAAAGCGTTGTGAGAGTTCTCCCTCATGTTCTGTTTCTTTTTTCTCTGTCCCCTCATTTTCACATCCTCTCAGAGGAAGTGGAGCGCTTCCGCCTGGCTTTTGTTTCCAGGGTTTGGCTGACATACAGGAGGGAGTTCCCTCAGCTGGAGGGCTCCACCTGGACCACAGACTGCGGCTGGGGCTGTATGCTACGCAGTGGGCAGATGCTGCTGGCACAGGGGCTCCTGGTGCATTTGATGCCCAGAGGTTTGTCACTCTGTCAGTTACGCAGTTTAACTTTCACCCCACAGACACCGCTTTCAGTACCTTTTTTTTTAAAAGGCAAGACACTCTTGTTTTTCTCATGCAATGAAACACCTACACTACAGTTCTCCCTCCATAGTGAGATGCATTTGATTAAGATTATTATTCTGTTTGTAGAAATCAACTACTCTAATCAGATTTTATTGAATTAGTAGTCTTGTGAGAATTAAGTGGACAGATCTGACTTATTTTTGTCCTTTCTTCTCTCTGTCCAATTCCTGTTTTTCCCATTTTCTCATATCTCAGTGCAACTTTTAAAATTACTTGCTGTCACTCATGAGTTTTTTATGCTATGTATCTCTTTGTCTTTTTAAATCCACAGATGTCTTGCCTTTATTATCTGGTTTTTGTCTCTTTTCATTGCAGACAGCATGCTGCTTCTTTCTTCTGTCCTGTCTCATTCTGTCTCTTTGTAAAATATTGTCAGTGTGTTTTTGCTAATTAATATTGCATTCAAAAGACATCTACTCTGATTGTTTAAAGGTAAAGAATAGAGATTTCATCAGACCTTTAATCTTGCTGTATTTGATTTCTAAATGCAGGCCTTTTTCTGTTCTGTAGATTGGGCTTGGCCAGATGCTCAGCAGTTCACCGACGTGGACTTTGAGGTGTTCAGACCGCGATCCCCAGCCCGGGCTGGAGGGGTCCCCATTCCCTCTTTTGGAACTCCGCGAGGATCAAACACGCCGGAAAAGTCCTTGCCAAGTGATCAGGCACCCAAATGCAGCAAGAAAAAGAGACCTGAGTTGGCGCGGGATAGGCAGGCGGAACCCATCCACCACAGCCTGGTCACCTGGTTCGGGGATCAACCCTCAGCACCTTTTGGGATTCACACGCTGGTGGAAATCAGCAAAAGTTCAGGGAAGAAGGCTGGTGACTGGTATGGCCCCTCCATAGTGGCACACATACTACGGTAAGTGCAACAGAAGAGGCATTGTTTTCACTAGGCTTTACAATTTTCTTAATTATTTACTAAGGTGACTGAGGCATTACTTGGAATTATGAATTTCTTTCAGCAAAGCGGTAGCCAAAACATCTGCTGTCCACAACCTGGCTGTGTACGTGGCTCAGGATTGTACAGGTAAGACAGACGAACTGAAAGACTTCAGAGGTACCAGTATGACTGCTCATTTGGAAATATCTCATTTGAAGAAGTCTCCTCACTCAAGTTCCTATGCATGTGTATTTTTTTCTTATCAATGCAGTTTACAAAGAGGATGTAGTGCATCTATGTGACCTGTCACTAAGCCAGACGGCCCCTGATCCGTCCAACCAAGCCTGGAAGTCTGTCATCATACTGGTGCCCGTGCGGCTGGGAGGAGAGGCTCTCAACCCGTCCTACATCGAATGTGTCAAGGTCTGATAAATCTGTCAGCCATCCATAGACCTTCTGTGATCACTAGTGTAACGTTTCCAAAAGAACTGTGTCACTTACCTGAAGTATTCTCATATCTTGTAACTCGTCTTTAAAATGTGTGTTCATTTCCAGAACATCCTGAAGCTGGATTGCTGTATCGGAATCATCGGAGGCAAACCAAAGCATTCACTTTACTTCATTGGCTTTCAGGGTGAGGTTCTTTTCTAAAGACTTGTACACGCACTGATTGTGTTACTCTCATACTGCCTCCCTGTTTATCTTAGACTTGACTCCCCTAACAAGGGTCAGTTAACTGAAAACTTGGGCCAGGTAAACATCAGCAGAGAGACGCTGCTGTGCTTACAGCAAAGTAATAATCAGGAGAATGTTGCTTTAAGGGATTAACCTGTTTTACACACATTTATACATGATGGCAGGGCCTTCCATACAAAGTGCCAACCTGCTCATCAGTTATACAGACACACACGCTCACACTGCAGATGTGTGGCTTGAGGTTCAGTATGTTGCCTCAGAACACTTTGACACACAGACTGGAGGAGCTGCCGATTGAAACGCTGGAATTCTGATAAATTGACGGCCCGTGGTACCTCCTGAGTACCTCCTAACAATGACAGAAAATGAAAAACCAAAAAGCGCTCATTGCTGGTCAGTCTGCTTGTGGGGTGTTCAGACATCTATTAAAAACAAAAATAAGACATCTAATTGTTTCTTATAGGAATCATAAATGTAAAGCTGTTCTCTTTGTATTAGTACAGTTGGAAGAAAAATAAAGTAGACTCTGTAACTTGTCAACCAACAACCAACACTTCCCAAAAAAATGCTTCAAGCTAATCATTGTTTTCTTCTACTGGAACACTGATTTTGAAAAATTTCAGCAAAGTACACAAGGGAGAAAGTGAAAATGTTTAGGAAAGAAAACGTTGCAAAAACCACGTTTTTGAGAAAGTAATATAATTAATGTAATTTAGTACAATGGTAGATTTATTTATTTAGTTTTTGGTGCCATTATCTTACGATTGTTAAGGAACCTGGAGCTAATGGCACTTAGCATTAGCATCACCGCTCGACGGTGGCAGCTGCTGCTTGATGAGAAAAGACATAAGAATGAGAAGAACGGTTAACATATGACTGTGCCAATAATCTGTTTGTGGCCAACTGTTTAGCACTTGGCAGGTGGTGATTTTATACTTAAATACTGTGTTAGTTCCTCTTCCTGACTTCTCCTTCCTGTGTGTTAGACGAACAGCTGCTGTATCTGGACCCTCACTACTGCCAGCCCGTGGTGGATGTGTCACAAGTCAACTTCTCTCTGGAGGTCAGTTGCACTCTCTCTCTCTCTCACTCCGGTCTGACTTCTTTACTCTTTTTCCGAGATCTCATTGATCTTGTGACTTTCATACTTAGTTTTGTTTTGACTGTATAGAAGACAACATGTCCTGTCATTAGCTTTTATTGACCTTTATTGTATGACCTCTGTCTCCTTCTGTCACTCTCTAGTCATTCCACTGTAGTTCTCCCAAAAAGATGCCCTTCATCCGCATGGATCCCAGCTGCACCATCGGCTTTTATGCCAAGAACAAGAAGGACTTTGAGTCTCTATGTTCTGCTGTTACTGAGGTGATCTTTTTTAACACATCTCCCCACCATATGACTCCAAATGTTTAAGCGTTTAAAGACAGAAGACAACACCGCAGTTTTCAAGTCTGCCTTAACACAACAGTAAATTGCCCAAATGAACATAAACCAGTTTCCGATTGCTGTAATAATTCCTCCTGTTTATACTGGCCATTGGAGATCCTCTCTGATGTGCATCCAGTATAAGTGATTGAGGACGAAATCCAAAGTCTAAATCTGAATGAGTATCTTTTTAATTTTAAGTTACCTCTCTGTAAAAACAAGTGAATATCAAAAGTAGTACACACTCTAGAAGATCTCAGGTCTGCTATAGATGACCACAGAATGCTGGTTCGCAGTTAAGTGAAGAGAGTCCGTATGAAGCCAGCCTTTAAATCCGTAGCTTTCAGGCTGAACCAGTCAACTTCCTGGATTTGCCAAGATACTCATTCACGCTATCAACCCCTTTAAGCTGAGGTCAGACCAAAAATCACCTGGTGAAATTTACTGATGCAGAGGGCTGTAAACTTTACCTGCAGGAGCGAGCATAGCTAGCCTACTTTCTACAGTAGTACATGAAGATGTAGCTTCCACTTAAACTTTTTAGCGTCATTAATATCTGTCATTTTTTCCACAGACTCCGCATTAGCGCTGTATTGAAAGCTTGCCAATTATCCACCATTATTAATTTACACAGAACCGAGAACCATCTTTAACCGCAGCAGTCTGTCATTTTATACAGCAAGCCTGCATTGCGGATTCACAGGAGACGTGACCATTATGACATTTAACACGAGCTTCAGCTTCAGCTTCCTCTGTTCATAAAAACGCCCAACATGCGCCTCAAACTGGTGCATACATGTACAAAAATCTTTACACGTTTACGGTGGGCAAATTTCACCGTGTGCACCTGTACACATTCAATGATTTCTACTTAAAAAAAAATAAACAAGACAATGAGTTTTTCACAGCGGGCTTCTCTAATTAGACTTTTTTTTCCTCCCTCTTTCCACAGCGTTGTGCTGCCTCCAAGTGAAATTTTAGTCTGTCAACTTATTCCTTTATTTCTCTAACACAGCCAAGTTTAACTCGACACTTTAGTTTGAGAAAAGGTTCATGCAGGAATAAAAATCTGTTTTTCGGTTATGGATCTTTCCTAAACATTTATGCTGTCATGTTCCCTGAACATGGTCACACCCCTACCACAAACAGTTAAAGAAGTGATTACACTCCATAATATGATAGAAAAACTCCAACATTAATGTTAAAGAAAAGTCATAAATATCCTTCTTTGTATGACTTCTGCCATAATTCTGTTGAACTCCTTCAAGCTTAATCGCTCCTCTGCCAAGATAAATGCCCGTCCCTGACCCGGGTGATGCGGCTTTGATGCTATCTCTGGATTCAGATCCGAGGAGGATTGAAACTGACCCCTAATCCACCTCCGTAACTTTTGTACAGACGGGGAGGCGGGGAAAAGACACACAGAACCCGCCCTGAAAAGTCAGTTTTTTAAGGGACTACAGTCTCCACATTCACTGCATTCTTTTCTGCATCTTGTGTTATTTCACCACACAGTTCTGAGGCAAGAATTTTAATGGACCACCTGATTATTGTTCTGGAAATAACTTGGAATTCTTAAACCCTTATGTTATATTCACTGCTTTTCTTTCCTTTTATATAATTTAAAAATTCAGTAGGCGATCTTCTCACTGTGGTAGTTTGAAAAATGCAAAAAAAGCAATTGGTGGCCAAGTAATTATGACAGTTATCAACGGGTATTTGATGATAAAAATAGTCATAATTGTAGCTCTAGTTTAATTGAAAAGATTTGATATCTCTCAACGTTTTTGCTACGGATTCAGGTTTTGATTTGGTTCTGTAGTTTCTGTAGCCTCCTAGGATAATTTGTGTTGACCAAGTTTTGTTGTTTTCTCAGGCTCTGTCATCATCAAAGGAAAAGTACCCCATATTTACCTTTGTAGAGGGCCAAGGTCAGGATTACGGACTTGAGGGTCACAGCAGCAATAACAGTGGACCTGCAGCCCACATTCTGCCCCCGGGCAAACTGGGCAGGAGTAACAACAGAAGAAACAGTGATGAGTTTGTCTTCTTGTAGGCAGGATGCCCTCTCAGCTGTCGACTGCAGGGGGCAGAAGAGGACATCTGATTCCTGTTGAAAGGGAAGAACTCAATTCTGTTGATGGAGCAGCTGTAAGGTGAACATGACATTTTTCGTTTTTTCACCTTCACTCATCAGCGGAAATAAGAACAGCGGCTTCTTACATCACCTTTATGTGGATGGGTCTTATAAGCTAACAGGCATCAATGGGAGCATTATTTTAGTGGGCAGAGGCATGATGTCAAAACAGATCATGGCCAGAAATGTTTCAAGTACTTGAAATATTCTTGATTCACTTTGTCAGTCACCTGAAAAGCCTCAAAGTTGAGTATGTATGAGTAAAATCAGGCGCTTTAATGTACCTCAGTTATGCTCAACTACTGTATTTTTCTCCTGGTGTCAGCTGGACGCACTAAATGCAATGTGTGGTCTACATGATGTCTAATTGGTAGGGGGGTGGGGGTTGCCTGATATCGTTCTTGACTTGTATTATATACCATCTGCTGTACATTCTGTTTTTCATTCTTTACATTTATTTATCAAGTGTATGAATGAGAGTTTGCACGTACGCGAGTGTGGAATTTGTATAATTTATTTGTTTTGTCTTCAAAGTGTGTGGATGCATGGTCTGTAGGAATTTGTCACATCGCTATTCAGAGAGGTTACAGATTCTTCCAGGAGCATCTTGAGCAGGTGTAAAGTCACTCTTGTGTTGCAGTCTGGCCTGATTATCTCACAGATTACTAGGGCCTTTATCCTTGACATGCTTTGGCTTCCCATTATTGATCATTATAATATGAAACAACCCCATAAATCTCTTGTAACAATGCTCCTAAAGAGCTAGCCAAACTCCCACGTTGAGGGTTGAAGAGAAATCTCCTTCTGTTGGAGGTTCTTTACCTGATTAACTGTGGCTTGGCTATAAAGTTGTCAGAATACATGTACAATAAAAAAAGAACATAACAGCCCTATGTACTTAGATTTGGGTTCTATTTGACAAAGTTATTATCTTAAGACCCACCCAAGCTTTTGTTTTGTTTGTCCTTTTTTTACGTGAAGGCTACTACTGCAAGTTGCACTATTACTGTTATTTGTTGTCCTGATTAAACTTCAAACACTGGAATCACATTTTACTCGTATCTCATGCTTTGTAGATTTGTACACAAAGACGTGCACTTTTGTTCAGCGAACTGCAGAAAAAGAAGCACTTACTGTTTATTTTCAGACAAAATGCAATATTCTTCAAACTGTTATTTCCAGAAATGATTGTCTTGTACATCACTTCTCCAGTTTATTCCAGATTAAATTGCATGTTACTGAAGACTTGAGGATCACTTAAAGCTTAATGGTTGTGATTCATGTTCAAGTATTGCCTACAGGTGTGCTGATGCCTCCTATTCGTCAGTGATAAACATGTCCTTTAGTGATCAGTCGAAGGGTGCCTATGTAAATGGCATCCATTTGTCTAACACTGGTTTATTCGAGTTGGACTGGATTACCCTTCCTTATTCCAGTTTATTTCAGAAGTGCTGCTCTTCAACATGTACTGGTAATGACTTAGCATGACATAATGCTTGTACAAATTCAAAAAAAGTCTTCAAAAGTCTACCAAATGGGCCAAACTTGAACAGGGTTTAATATCCATGTAAAGCAATGATGTGAAAGGGCAAGTCGTGCTGTTTACAGCTAATGCAACACTGGTGATGTAGTGACACCTACACGTTGCTGTAGGCCTACTTTAGTTTCAATTTATATGTTTTTAAGTCCAGCCTTGACAAATACATTGCAGTTGGCTATTGCAATACAATAAAGACAATAATAATAGTAATTTTTCTTTCATTTGCTGGGCATAAATTGACACTGACAAGTCTGAAAAGGTCTCATGTTTTAGAATTTTAATTATAGTTTAAATCAAATCTTAAAAAATTATTTGATTAATTTTCTAAGCTTACATTAAATATGTTTTTACTGCATTGTCATTAATCGCATCAATTATTGCTATTACGGGATTTCTTAACACCCAATTTATGGTGATTTTAACAACCGTATACATACTAATTACAACAAGAAACAAACGATAGAAAAATACGCCTTGCTTAGTGATAAAAAAAAAATTTAAGGAATGTAATGGTAGGTTATAAATTACTGTTTTCAATCTGTATAAGCATTAAAAATTCAGAGTTAAAATCTAAATAAAACCCCATGGAAGTATTATTGGAGAAGTGGATGCCATGTTGGAGGCGGAGCCTCGTTCATTCCTATGAAAGTTGCTCAGTGGCGCACATTACTGCACAAGCCACGACCGTTATTCGTTCGTTGGGGTGACAATCTTCATGTTAGCTGTCTCTCCCACCTGTG
>MDSQ01000247.1_pt1 | contig 11968 bp, 7 predicted proteins | sample 1008251 | NCBI WGS metagenome assembly MDSQ01 (sample SAMN05526597, study PRJNA338239) | gut metagenome | isolation source: Hindgut content | host: Naso unicornis | place: Saudi Arabia: Red Sea | collected 2016-05
ACATTTCATAGAAACCAATCCAAGCTGCAGATCAGCTCTAACTATCAATCAGCCAACATCGTCTATGAAAAAATATGTGACTTTTACTTCCTGATCTGGTGTGAAATAGCTCCTCCCACTTCACACCTACTCAAAGTAATCTGTGAACAGTGCAAAGGCAAACCAGACTTTAAAAAGAGAGAGAGAGAGAACAAACCTACACATCGACTATTGGTGGATTATTGTGTCTTGCATAAAATTTTTTGTAACGTTATCAGTTTTAATGCGGTCCAGTTTTACACCAACTGAACACATTTGGAACAGGACGGATGGTGTTGATGAGCTCATCGGGTCTGTCAGATTGGGAACCTCCGCTGTGGATCTTTTTACTGTTTCACACAAAAACACCCACTTCCTACATTTTTGAGGGTTTGTTGTCAACAGCTGACAGCAACTGAACTTGGACCCGAGCTGTTTCCATAGCAACACAATCCAATAAAACAGCATGTAGCCAAATGACTGAAGTAACAAAACCACCAAAGTTAGCTAATTTTAACTGTTCCATGCATGTTATCACAGTCACTGAGACAGAATAACTCAGTGTGCTCTCCTTTACTGATCCCACAACAACAACAACCTGCAGCATCAGTTCCTAAAGAGGATGAAGATTCGCTGCAGATCTCAATAATTATTTCATAAAAATGCTGAATTCATGAACTTAAGTTTTGGTTTAAGAAAAGCAAGAGAACAAACGTGTGTGTGTGTGTGTGTGTGTGTGTGTTTTCTATACGCAGCATGTGCAGCATGGAGAAGAAGTGAAACCATTTAACACGCAGCCAGCTCATAAAGGCAGCTGATGCTAAATACTGTTTTCTGTTTTTCCTCCCTCACTGTGACACGCACACTTCAGCTATACTGTGTGTGTGTGTGTGAGAGAGAGAGAGTGTGTGTCTTTGATTCAGATGTGACTGTGCCACCTAAATCATGTAGGCGCTGCAGCAGAGTGTCAGATATCGACGCCATGGCAACAACACAAAGCTGTGTGGTTACATAAAGACGATCAGAGTTTCAGAGAGAAAAGACAAACTGATCACAAACAGACGGCAACTCACCTGAGGAGCTGCTGCCTTCATCTCATCTATACTGATCCGATTCAAGGCCCCATAAAGCCTCTTTTCAGATCTCGAATGGGTTTTTAAAAAGTTACATGCAAATCTACTGTCAACGGTGCAAATGCATCCAAGACACATTAAAGACAGAATGACATTAGAATGTTTGTTTTAGCTACATGTAGGCTCGGTTGGTTTCAGGTTTTACAAAGTACCAAAGTATCTGGAAATGCTGAAGGTATGATTTTCAATATGGTCATGAATACAGATCCTCCACTTTCATAAAAGTTCCTTTGAGGAACTTTCATTTTGTGTTGATTGTAGCACTGTGTGTGGACAAAAGCGGTACTGTCATAAAGTGGTACTTTCTCTCTTGCCATAGGATGGCATTCATATTTTTTTTTCCAAATTTAGGTCTCATGGAGGGTGGGACTTTGGCACTTTATTTCTTGTTTTTTGCAAGGTGCATTTGTAATCTTTCTGAAACTGTGTCTGCTATAGTAACGTTACACTAATTCAAAGTGATCACCTCCTGCTGTTGTAGTTCCACATTAAAAGCAGCCCACATGCAATTAAAAGTACAGCAAGCAGGTTGAAAAACATTGCAGGACCTCCCAACACTTGTGAGACCCTCTGAGCCTGCATTCACACAGACTTTAGTTTGAAAAAGGCTGCATGGATGCCAAAAAATGTTCTGTGACATCATCTGGTTAGGTCCTGCTTTGGCCAATCAAATAAGAGAAAGTGCAGGTCTCTGGTAGGATCTCTTCACTGTTTTGCAGATGATTGTCATGTAATAAAATACAAAGATTGTCAGTGTGATAGCTTTCCAGATCCTTATAAACTTCAAGTTCATGTATCTGTCACTCAAACTGGACTTCCCATCACTTGAACACAAAAGGACTTTTCAGTCTAAAAGCCCACAAACACATCATCAAGGTGAACTTTTACTAAGAAATCTGGTTGCAATGTCTCGTGGAGGGGCATGACCGTCCTCAGTGAGGAAGTCATTCAGATGTGAAGGAGCGTCTCTCAGGTTGCTTTTGAGAGGCGATTTTATGTCATTCTGTGCATTAACTTGCCGTTAACAAACTTTTAAATTTAAAATACAGTTTAAAGTCTGATATTTTCACTTTGAATGTATCCAGTAATATGCACCTAATATCAACAACACCTTCTGAAGCAGACAGGATATGAGTCACTGAAGGTGCATGCAGTGACTGTCCTGCATCAGATTGATGGATGCTGTCACATACTTAAATTTTTGAAATGACCAGAGGTTGTTAGATGGAAATATTTAGAATGGCTGCAACAAGTAGAACTGTGTTTCAGCTTGACGCACAGAGACTGAGGACTGCTCTGATGCTCAGCTGGTTTTGTTTTTACCGTCCCAAACTTCCCTCAATCACCCAAATTTCTCTCTATCTTTAGAACAGAGCTGTTTGTCAGCCTCTAATTCACAAATTAAATGTACCCCTTCAGTGTAATGAGCCGTACACATAAACAGTGACAGGACTTAATCACTGCTGAAAATTTAATTGAATGTTAGGAAACAGCCAAAAATCTGACCCAGTAATGTGCTGAATGTGTTGTACAGTTTCTGGGCTGTGACCCAAGCATAAACAACACGAGTCATCTAATGATGGAGATTTGCTCTGAACGTATCTGCCTCTTCAACTGATGAGTTCATCCATTAAATGTCCAAATCAACAGAAAATGTCCATTTTTATTTCACAGTGATTACATTGAAACTCAAAAATGCATCTGCCAATTAAACTTGTTTATCCTATATGAGATGAGTGACGAATAAGAGTTTACTGGTCAGAACAATGTTTCTGGGTGTTGCTGCTCTTAAAAGGGCAAGAAGTCAAAGAAATGCTAAAGATACTTTTGTGCATTTATTGACAAGCTTTGATGTGAACTGCAACGTGTCATAAAGGTCAACAGAGACTGTCGGCCCGTCTCAGAACAGAGAATGTCAAGCAGAAACTCATGTCCTTGGGTTTCACTCTGGAGCCCTGTCAGGAAACTTTTCAGAGCAGAGGCTCATTTTATGCTTAAAGAGGTATTTCACAGCAATATTATGTTTTCTATACCAATTACCCACCTTTAGATGTCTTGAATGAAATTTTTTTTTCCCTCCAGCGTTCCTCCACGGTAGACCGATGATTCCAAAAATGCGAGCCACTCACTTCAGCTGGCAGTCTAGAGGTTCACTTTTAAAAGCATCCAAATCATCTAAAAATGACCATCCAAAACCCTCTACAGCTTTGTGTGGTATAGTCAAATCTTCTTTATTGAGTCATAGGCTCAATACTTCCAAAACACTTTGATTTGGGCTCAAAAAAACTACTAAACCCAACACATCCAATCCAATGTTTGGAGTTACACTTATTTTAAATGTCAGTGAACTCCAGGTTAAATAAATATGGCTCTGCCAAAAACTGCAGAAACTCCTCTGTCTCTGCACCAGCCATTTTGTTTCGCCCACAGGTTTGGGATAACTTTTTGGTATTTTCGAAGGAAATAACATAAGTATAAGCGAAAATAAAATGTCTGAAACCACATTTGTTCCAGCTGGAGTTCACCAGCATTTAGAATAACAGTAAGATGCAACACGGAGCATCAAACCTGATGTGTTGGATTTAGCTTTCTATCCAAAATAGAAGCGTTTTGAAATATTGAGCCAATAAAATGATAGAGTACAATTGGATTATACCACACGAAGATGTTGAGAGCATTGAATGGACATTTTTAGATGGTTTTGATGCTTTTAAGAATGAACTCTTCAGCAAAAGTGAGTGCCTCACATCCTTGCAATCACCTGTTTTCCATGGAGGAACGTTGGAAGATAAAAAAAATTCCTCAATTCAAGACATCTAAGGATGCGTAATTAAAGCTGATGTTGGTAATTTTTGCTAACGAGCTAGCAAGCTAACGTTAGCTGTAGGATGAGCCTCGTTGGGAAGCAGCTCCGCTGCAGCCTCTCCTCCCTGTGTTTGCTCCAGCTCGCATTTTATTGTCGCTCTCTCTTTTAAATAAATACATATTCGTCACATATACAGCGCTGACTGGAGACAGACTCATGCAAGTTTTGACGGTGGGGGAAACCGAGCACCTGCAGTAAACTCACGCAAGCACAGAGAGAAAGGCCCCCAGGTGGAAATCAAATGCAGGATCTTCTTGCTATCAGGACAGAGAGTACAGGGAGCGTCACTGATTGAGCAAATAGAACAGGAGCGAACTTGAATACAGAGGCATGATGGGAGAACACAGAGATCTCACCACATCCTCAGACAACATCACTCACTAACAGCTGTCTGTGGGTATTATGACATTTTTTCCAAATAGAACACAAAGAAGTTATGGATGTTTACCCCAAAGTTACCAACTGCAGCTTTAATAAAACATAATTTTGCAGTGAATTGTCACTTGAAACCAGTATAATATCATGTTTTTATTTTGCCCTGGAGCTGCCTGCATTCTCTCTAATAGGACAATGAAGAGATTTATTTTTTCAGCATTCCAGTCGGTGTCAAAGCATTTGGCTTCTGTGTTTCTTCTCTAACATTTGTATGTGAATGCTGCATCCAAACACACTCACCTGCTTCCAGAGGAGAACTCATGAATAATATTTTTACACTTTCCAAACTCTCAAACACTTTTGCTGCATACAGACCCTGGGAGCTGGCCTGATTATGCTGTTTGCTTGTTTACCAACAACATTTTGCCCAGCAGTCTGTGCAGCCGCTCGCTTTTTACCGTCTCAGGGGTCCACAGCCGTCCGGATGATGCTGCTTCTTCATCCCCCGGAGCTAAAACAGACATCTCCTATTCTCCAACAGAGTTCACTGCCGCTGAAGGAGGATTTATCAAAGCTCTGCTGAAAAATAAAAATAAATGAAAAAAATATATTCACTGTTTTGCCTCTGGGATTTGGTTCCAGCTGCATAATAGCACATGCACATGAATAAGTGTGTTGTCCAATCCTAACTTGTGTTCTGTGGTTTATTCCTCCAGTTCGTCATTTTTAATACTGATACAGTAGTAAGAGAGAAAAGCAAAGTGTCAATCATCCTCAGTCATATTATTGTACGACATGTTTTTAGAACTCAGCACTGAAGACCATGATTGTCCCTTCAGAGTTTTAGAAGGTTCTTTAAAAAATTACTAATTAGATGTTAACCTAATTAATAACTGTCTCATTACCTTAAAGCTCCTGTGAGGAGCTCTCAATCGGTTCTGAATCAGTCTCAGTTTAATCCTGATGTCTCACATCTTACCTCCATCACAAATGAGACCATCGAAGAGCAGATTGGAGATTACTTCCTGTCTGTTACAATGTCTTTGCCCGGTCCGCTCACTCAGCAGAAACACTATGAAACGCTTTACGGCACACAGAGCAGAAGAGACGATTTGTTGTTTTCGAGCACGATCAATGTGCTGTTCTCTTTTTCACTCTCTGTGGTTGGAGGCAGGAGGAGATTTTTCTTCAGATAACTTGACCAAACTGGTTTTATGCAAATAAGTGTCTTGTTTCTTTCACTCTTTTCCAAAAGAAATGCTCGCTACAGACAAGATCTGTACAACAGGAAACAGTAGAAATTAATGCTGGCATAAATCACAGATATGTTAAAACTTTCTGTCTCTGAGGTGAAGGTGTGGGTAAGTTTAGGCACAAAAACACTTTGTTGGGTTTAAGAAAAGTTTGATGTTTGTCTGATTGTACCTGGTTTTGTAGCTAGAAACATTCTCAGGACATATTTTTACTGCACTCACTTTGGTCGCCTGAAACACAGTTTGAAATTCTGCCACTGATTCATTACAAACACCCAGATTTGATCATCACAAAACAGCTGTGAAATCTTCTGACAGCCACTAGAACTGAAATGGTTTCATGGTCTCCTGCTTGGCCGCCATCTTGTCTCATCAGCATCATCCCCTCAAACCTCCAGGTGTCAAAATTCAGCTCATGTGGGTCAACATCAACCAAACCTAAAACATGTTGACATTTTACAAGTGAAATTTGACTTTATGCATATATGGTTTGAAAAAACATGAACTGTGTATATTTTTTGTGGGGACAAGGCTGAATAATCATGGCTATTGATAATTAAATTTGGCTGATTGTTAAACTTTCACATCTCCAGACATCACAGCCAACATGGAGCTCAAACCTAATGAAGATATCTGATTCCTCGGATCTTCCTAATTACACCTGAGATTTTTATTTGCATAATAACTCACAGAAAGTATAACCAATCATTGAAATAGCAAGAAAGTTTCAGAGCTACAGAGAGCATCACTGTAACCATGGTGACTTGCTCTCACTCCTGCCTGCATGCACACGGTGTGAAAGGAGAGAGAGAGATGCTGCTGCTGCCAAAAGAGCCGCTGACTCTTTCACCGTCCTCTTTTCATACCATTATCGGTTACACACGAAGAAAATGATGTGAGTGTATACATGAGCTTCAGTGTCTGAGTGGAAACCTGTAATCCTATTAGCAATCCCAATTTTTACCAGTGTACCCATAATCTGATTACATTTTTTTTCTGTAACCTTAACAGAATACAGTTACCTTTTTCGTGTCCTTATCAGACAAAACCTTTCAATGCATTTAATAACCCCATGACTGGATGTTTTATATGTCATCTTATCCATTAGATCAATGGAAGAAATGTGTCAATATTTTGTTTCTATTTATCCTGAATTCTGTTTTTCCTTTAAAACAAGTCAACAAGTCAGAATCAAAACACTTGCGAGGCCGAGACAAGTCTGAGGTGAAAGACACAAGACCGGAACAAGTCATAGTCGAGACAACCGAAAGACTTAAGCTGCTTTTTATGCGATGTCAGAATAATAGTAATAACAAATTTTGATTTGGAAAATTCACATAGACGGCCTCTCAAGTCAGAAAAACAACTAACACGTGTAACATGAGTTGCCCACTTGACGTCTGAAATGCATTAACATGGTGGACAAAGTCAATGTTTGATCAATGGTGGGAAACTTCTTTATTAATTAATGTATTGAATATCAATTTTTGATCACATGTAATGTGTCATATGTTATAAATGTTAACTGCGGTCCATGTAGAGGACCTAGATTAGTTAGAAACATTTTTATAGCACAAACCCTGATAACAAGTAGAACTGTTTTTCTTTTGTTAGATATAATTAAGTGGTTTAAAGGAATGCACTAGTGTAGCAGTAAGCCTGGGACAAAATCTCTGATATTAAGCTTCAGACTGTTCTCAGCGTAGTTGAAGGGTAGTCTCATTATTCATTGTCACAAATATATTTAAAACAGCTATCAACCCTTTGTTTCGACACTCTTAAATGCCATTTTATTGTTTCCTCTGCTCTTTTTTGCTTGATGTGAAGCACTTTCAGTTGCCTTGTTGCTGATATGTAATATATAAATAAACTTTCCTTGCCTTTGCATTAAAAAGCAACAACTCTTCCTTGTAGTGTCCATGTTGTTTCAATTTTACAACTTCAACGCTCATGAACACAGCTAAGTCAGACGAAGGACTTCCTGAATCGGAAACTTTGATTATTTCGACATTATATGAATACAGCATAAGGCAAGTAAGTGTTAAAAAATGCTCTTGTTACCATGACAAGTCTGAGTCAACAAGCTAAACAAAAAATCTCTGACAATGAAACAAGTCCACGTCCAATCACCTGTAAGACAGAGGAAAAAAAAAAACAGCAAAGAGACAAAAGTGAGACAAGTCCGAGTCAGAACATCCATGAGACAGAGAAAAGTCCAGGATGAGAGAAATTAAACATGTCCAGACTGAAGGTAACAGAGACTAGACTTATGTATTACAGCCCTACTATAAAATCAAGAGTTTGCATATTGTTGCAGCTACATGACTTCTTGATCAGTAATCTATCAATACTGCTCCCCATATTAGCAGAAGCATTTCCTGTGTGACACGATGCTGCTGAGCGATGCAGAACATTTCATAATCTGAATGTGAACTGACCTGTGCCAACAGCGAGTGGAGCGACATGAAGTCAATATGAAGAGAAAGTATTCAGGGTTTGCAGCTGACTCTGTGACCTTTGGTGACCTTTGGTGAACATGTTGCTGAGTGTGGGTGATGATGCTCCTGCGATCAATAACGCCCACCAGACTCATCTACAGCCCGAGGAGAGAGCGCCTGAGAGAAGTCATATCTGCACTCTGCAGCAACCAGGAAGTTCTCTGTGTGTGTGTGTGTGTGTGTGTGTGTGTGTGTGTGCTCTCTGGGCTGAAAACCATTCAGTTTCCTCCTCTCAAGGTCTCATTCACACGAGCATCTCCTCCAGGCTGAGAGTCAGGTAAAGCAACAACACAATTACTTTAAAGACCTGCTAGTGTCCCCTAGAGGCAGCAGTGCTCATTACAGCCACATTAGGACAGTGGTGAGCAAAACAAACAACAGGCTGATGATCAGTAATGACTATTGAACCTCAATACTTTCAGTCTTAAGTATGGAGAATTCAGAATGTTGTGACTGATGGTGCTGAATCATCAATTCAATCAATAACGGGGTGCCACAAGGGTCAATACTTGGTCTGTGATTATTTATACTATATACCAATAATGAGGGTTACTGTTTATGTAAAAGTTACCTCCACCAAAAAAGTGACAGTATTAAGAGCCTCTGTAAAAGCACAATTCCTTCTTCTTCTTCTTCTTCTTCTTCTTCTTATTATTGTATTATTATATTATGCTATATTATATTATCAGATTTTAGTACATAAATCATGGCCAGATGAGTACAGAGATTCTCAGTTTTGTTCTGTCGTCATAACTGTGTGGTTGAAAGACAGCTGGTTGTTGTTTTTCTTCCAGGCAGCTGCAGTAGAAGCGTTCAGAGAGTGCTCTCCCCTCTTACACTCTCACATTCAGACAGACTTGCTGTATTTAGCAAATGTAGTGAAAATTGATTACCGGCTTAAAAATATACTCAAAAAAGAGTGGAAGCAAAAAAAAAGAACTTTAAAAACATTCTCTCTTTTTTTAAAAAAAACCTTTTTATTCATGCTTGTTACTTATAATGCATTACTATTCACCCCTCCCAATAACTTATGTTATGCATTTTCTGGCAATGACATAACCTCATATGCTCCTGGTTCCTCTCCCCGCCAGGCTCTTACTCATCATTTGGTGCTTTCCAGTTTTCATTCCTTCATGCTGAACTTGTTTTGGGTGCAAAGAAACCCAAGTACATCATGTTTTCTCTACATTTCTGTGACAGTCCTGCTGCTGTCTTTGGATGAAAACACAACATGAAAATTGGTGGAAGCAGATGTTCCTCATGGACTTATTTATGGATAAATAACTTTTTATTGACCTACAGTTTTTATTGGGACTGTGTGAATCACTTTCAACATGCCCACTGAGTCTTACTTTATAAAAATAGTGACAAGTAAGTAATCATAACCTCTCCGCTTGATGTACACAGAAGCACAGACATTTCTGTGGTTAGTTTGCAACAGTCAGGTGCTAACTTAACAAAACTATGACTCACCAGTGATGACATCACTCCAATTAGAGACCACAGATGAACAGATACTTGCTGCCTTCAGTTGGCACCATACAGGCTGAAATGTTGAGTTAATCTGCTAAGTTCCAAATGTTAACATGCTAAGATGCTAAGCTAAGATGGCGTCTGTGGAAAACATTACAGCTGTTTAGCATCAGCATGTTAATGCCTGCGCTAACATGCTGTCCCAAAAAACAGCCTCTCAGAGCTGCCAGCATGACTATAGACACTTACTCTGTGTCCAAAAACCATTTAACATCAGTGACAAAACACAGTCCTCTCAAAGCAGACAGAATGCACACTAAATATTTTCAGGATTTTTGAGTGTGCTGTGGATGCACACAATGCAATGTACAGAGAAAATGGAGGCACTACTTATGTTGGGAAAAAAATAAAAGAATTGTGGGAGGTGATGAAACAGTTCCAAAAAATCTTACAAAAGATATTTAACTGTCTTTGTTAAAAAAGCATGATGGCCAACAGGTGTCACATATGCTGTGTAACTTTCCGTTTCTAGAAAATAATGACATTAGTTTTTACAATAACTTCTAAACAGCATAATGACAGTCTGCAGTGCATGCTGCCTATAGTTAGCACAGTGTCCTCTGGTTGGGACAGAACTTAAGTCCTGTTCAGCCCTACAGCACACACTGTGGATAAAACGTTTATTTCTTTGTCATTCTCATTTGTTTGAGAGCTGGATGATCCTCTCAAGTTGCTGCACCCACATTCCAGTGTAATGAATCTTCCAGCGATGGAATCCAGCCCGAAGTCTTGACCAGTCCAATAATATCAACTCCCAGCAGCCATTATTCAGCACTCCACAAAACATACATCGGTTTTCTATGGAGGCATGAAACTGCTCAAGAAAAAAAAAAGAATAAATGACTCAATAATTAAATAACTATGCCAAAAATGCACCATTTTCTTTTGAAAACTAGCAAGATGCTCAGTGTCTGACCTTTTATGAGATGCAACTAATCAGCTGGGGTAGTCAGAGCACTGCGCAGTCTAAGTATGAGATCTGAAATAAAGGGGCTTCAGAGTTTTTGGCACGATCAGTGTTCCTCCAGCCACATGCTGGCCAGCGTGGGAGCAAAGCATGTATATGTGGGTTATAGCCACGTGATCCCGAGGACGCACAAACATCAGATGGAGGCAGGGAGTGAAGAAACCCATTAAACTACTATATATTGCCACTCTTGTCTGTTTTTTGTTAGATTTTAGCCAAATATGTAAAGTCAAGGAGCTAAATGCCTTACCTCTCACAAAGTAATTACTGCATAAACAAGCGTTGTCTGACTTCACTCCTCCAGATCTTAGACAGAGGTTTTTAATCTATGTCTGCCGCCATTTCTCCGAAAAGTTTTTTTTAATTTTTTGACTTTGTGTCACTACTTTGGGAACTCAAAAGTAGCTCCGCAGATGACTTGACTTCATCTGAAACTCACCTATAGCTGACATTTGCACTCTGATGTCAATCAAGCAATGAGCTAAAAGTTTATAAGTTGTGTAATGAGGTGGAAATGCATAAACAAATGTAAGCGCAAAAGGAAATACAGAAATAAATACACTGAAAAAATAAATGGAGGCAGGATAATTTATAAATGAATACAAATAAATTGAAAAATTAATAAATAAAATGGAAAATTAGTTTATAGTTTAATTTTTGGCATATTTATTCAGTCATTTATTTATTTATTTGGGATTTTTAAATTTTCAGTTCTCCACAGTTGTCTAGTGGACTTGTAGGCAAGACTAATCATAGGAAAAAGGCATTTCAACAAAAGCAACTCTTTCCAAATACTAGGGGGAAATAAACAGATACCAAGGAGACAACAGCTGAACAACAATGATGTTTGACATTCATTCAGAAATCCAACATATTGGATCAATGTTTTGTTTGCTTTATGTTACTAATCAATGAGCAAGCTAGCAAAAACATTCAGTTGAAAAAAAGAAGACGTAAGCGTGCTTTTTTGATCTAAATTACGCACATGCACAACAACAGACACACAGACATTAATGTATGGAGAGATGTGAGAGGACAGGGAGCACAAGAGAGAATAAAATTATTCACTGAGATCTCACAGGAAATGTCCACAGTGGACAAAGTCGATAATGTCGCCAAGGCCGTATACGTTTGAGCCTTTGGCCCCTGCTGACAGCCGTGGTACTGGTGGTTGAAATTGCTGTGGGCAAGATGACAAAAGTCATTTTTTAACAAGAAGAAAATGTGATTGCAGTTTGATATAAAAATACAAAGAAACAGATTTGGTTTTTTTTTAATTTGTGGCTAATATAGTTAAATAAGTTAGTAATGTGACAGGGATGTGA
>MDSQ01000248.1_pt1 | contig 11962 bp, 11 predicted proteins | sample 1008251 | NCBI WGS metagenome assembly MDSQ01 (sample SAMN05526597, study PRJNA338239) | gut metagenome | isolation source: Hindgut content | host: Naso unicornis | place: Saudi Arabia: Red Sea | collected 2016-05
TGGAGAAAAATACAGAAGACAGACACTGAGAAATATATTCAATATGTGCTATTGATTTTCCTTTAGTCTTTCATTCAATTCATGCATCTTATTAAACATTTCATTTTTCCACTTTCTCTCTATAGGCCATTCTGAGATGACAGACTTAAACTAGACATGACTGAACATTTGTCAGTTTTGATGTTATTTGTTTTCTCACTAGTCTTGTTGTAAGTTGCATTTTGCAAAGACTGACAGTAACTTGATAACAGCCATCCAATCAGCTTTCTACAATTTGGCCAAATTTAAGAAATCATTCACAAACAGCTTGAAGAGAGAAGTATACTTCTGAGGAAATGTCTATTTGGAGCTTTTTGGGTCTTAATGTTACATCATGCAAGTTCAAACTGTACTTTTGTACATTGTTTATATATCTTAGATAAAAGTGTTTAAAAAAATCTTCAAGAAAATTAAACATTCTGTCTCCTTCTAGACAAGATGAAGGTCGTTCTCCTGATCACCCTCATGGTCTCTCTTGTACTTGTTAATGGGCAGAATCCACGTCCATGCATGCGTAACTGGAACAACAATGCTTACGACAACTTTGTTCAGAGACACATCCTTCAGGAGTCCTTTGACAGGACATCAACCGCTGCCTGGAGAACGTGAGTTAAAGACTTAAATCACTGAGTTCCCTACGACATTGCCATGAATCACAAGGACACAACACATTACAGTCATGCAGATTCTGACAGCATTTTCAAAAATATTCAGCTTTGTCAGCTGAGTGACTGAGTGCTAATTTTTTTTTGACACATTGCTGCTTTGCTTACACAAAGGCCAAAGAATCGTAAAAATTTTCCTGTACTTTATTGCTCATTTTACAGGTACTTACAAAGCAATAACCTCTGCAACAGACCTCAGCAGACTTTCATGGAGAGCAGAGATCTGACGCAAGTCAAGCAGATCTGCCGAGGCTATGGCCAACGCCGAAATTCATACAATAACTTGTGCATCAGTGACTCACGTATTCAGGTGTATGATTTCAGTGTAGACAACAACTGCCAGGTTCGAAACTTAGATCCAGGCAGAAGATATGTGGTTGTGGCTTGTGATGCAATTCAAAATGTCTGCCGCCCATCTCATTTTCAGGAGTCCATCGACAAGTATCCTCAAAGAACTTATGGACGCTGCCAGTGATGGCAGATTAGACAGACCATGTTTGATGATGATGAATTCCAGGTGTCAGGCTTATTGCTGGCCTGACATCTATAACTCCTTTTGAGCTTCGCTACATGAAGCCGTTTTTGCTTCCATTAAACTGCTGACGTAATTTTATTTGTAAATTACATTAAATTCTTTCTATTCAATGTTTAAGCCTGAACCACAGCTTTTTGTGAAATGATCATGATGAGAAACTCACGTGCCATTCATGAAAGAGAAAATTTCATTTCTTCTAAATCCCATAGAGGAAACAAGTTAGATCGGGTGATAACAGTACAGCTTGAGGTAATGGAAGTCAGTGATGTCAAAAATATGTCATCCCAGAGACGCTCTACTCCTCACATACAGACGGTATCTCACAAAAACAGACGTATTGGACTTTCTTATATAGGCATGTCAGCTCTGCGCACACAGCACTTTGTGCATGTAAATAAAGATTCAATGGCAATTAATCTTGTGAAGGATCCACCAGCTGGATCCTTCACAATGACATCATCCGCAGCCTTTGTTGGTCACATTTGAAGGAGCTGACAAAATGGGACAGCCTTCATCGCACTGCTATGATGCGATTGGTAAACAAATGAACAAAACAAGGATTCCACCTCTGATTTGGGACACAGCTTGAAGCTCACATACAGACAAAATCTTACAACAACTGGCTTGGATTCTCATCAAACCACTTTTCTTTAATCTGTTTTTAAGCTTAACCAGCTTACACTAGAAGTAGAGTACAACTGTTCATTTCCAACTTGGCCTGTCATTATAAAATAAAATAGCATTTGGCATTGCTTTTGTTGTGATTATTGACTCTCAACATGACACACCTGTGAGCACCAGCTGCATGTAGCTGCTTTCTTTTCTTTGTTTGTGTTGTTTTCTGAATAGGCTGCAGAAAGTGTGGATGTGTGCATATTCAGGAACTTTCAGGAAGTTGATCTTGCCTGAGCACTTCCTGCTCAGAGTTTCACTCACGCAGCAGCTCCCCACAAAAGGACACGTCCTCATTTAAAGGAGTTTGTTCGCATCAAGAACTGATCTACAACCACTTTACCCTATTGTACAAGGTAGTTGTTATAGATATGGAAGGGAGGTTTGCAGTATTTTACTTGTGTATCTCTGAGGGACTGCAAGAGTTCGAGAGAGACGGAACAAACATTGCTGGACTTCGACATTAACGTCAGCTTGCACTGATCCCTACCAGACTATCACAGCAACATTAACCCTGCAGGGGCTGGCTGGTAAGAGCAGGTAAGAAAACATTATCAATCCCAAAGTCTGTGTAAATCATCGTTTACTTGAATGGAACATTTCATTTTGCATGTCTCAGGGTTCGATTGAAAAGAAAAACTGATGGCGTAGCCGTGACTTAAGAGAGGATAGTGTTTATTGTGCTTGCTTCCAAGTGCAGGGGTGAACCAGTGAAAAAATAATTACAAAAATATGCAAAAATACCAAAGTCAGTGAAAAAGTCTACATACGAGCAAACACCAAGGAAAATCTATTTACAAGCTGTGCTTCAGTTACCAGCAATATTCTCTCTCTCTCTTTCACGCTCTCTCTCTGAGTTGTTACCTCCAGCGTAACTCCACTCACTCCGCAAATACCTTGGAGGCAGCACCCCTTATATAGGGACTGAGTCCCTCCCACAGTCACAAAAATAACAAAATCACAAATAACTCGACATAGGCATGCCTACTGCTAATAACCACTTTATGGAAAAATAAAGGAAAACGTAATAAACAGATGTACCACATCTATCGTTCAGTCTACTTCTTGAATTGTCCACCAACATCAATACATTTTTTTTTAAAAACTACAAAGATGCGGTGACGTCACACGTGCGGTGTTTTTAAGCGCGTCGGAAACACATACAATATTTGAACTGCGGTGCGGATGGAGGATGAATAGTAGAGCGACTTGATGAGTTATGTGAAAAGACTGCTTATGGCAAGTGATGTGATTATGCAGGTTGGCAAGTGTGCACCCTTGGTGACCTACAGTGATGGACAGCACGGTGGAGCTGGGATTAACGGGGAGGGTACTAGAAAGTCCGAATCGGCTGGGTGCGTGTGTATGTTAGATAGACGATAGATGTTCATTTTACAAGCAGCAAGTACAGCCTTTGACTTTTTCAAGTGTTCATATTTTTTCTAAGCAACAAAATGTTTAAAAAATCAATTGTCATTCTGTCTCTCACTGTAGACAAGATGAAGGTCGTTCTCCTGATCACCCCCACGCTCGCTCGTGCCCTTGGTCAAGGGTTCAATCGTGTCTGCCTGCAAAAAACAACCACGGCCACAAAGAGTTTGTGAAACGCATTCTTCCGGCAGACTTTGACCCTATAAACTGGAAACCCCACATTAAAAGATTACAATCGTATGTTCAAGTGTTAAATCAATCAGTACATTTACATGCACACTACTTTTCCTGTTTATATTCCGAATTTGATACAGGTCACGTAAACAGCATATTCCAGTCGGATATTCCGAATCAAGACTTTTTCCAAATGGAGCTGTTTTTCAAGTAAGCCATGTGGGATATGTCGGTATAGTTCCTGGTTTACTGAAGACGTATACGGCCTTTTCGGAATATGGGCCTCAGTCAGGTTCTTACGGCAGTTTGCGACACACGGCTCCGCGCCTTTTTACGGCATGTGCTCAGCTGTTAGAGTAAAAGTAAAGTAAAGTAAAAGAAGAGATACAGGCTCAAAAGAAAAGTCCACATTTCTACTGTTGAGAATTTTGAAAGCCTTGGATATCAGCGGGTTTCTGGATGTGGTGTGGTGGTGTGCTCAGCTGCATGTAAGCGGGAAAATAGTAGAACGTTCATCTGCTATCGTTTCCGTGAAAACGTAGTGAATGAGTTCATTGTGAATTTGGGATCAGTGAGAGGGACTAAACACGTCACAGGAATGCAGACTTAGCACTTTTAAAACTGCTTCCATTGTGTGAGCTGACTGACCAACATTTGATTATGGTTGCATTTAAATTCATGTGAAATCTAAACTTAAAAATTGTTTTCCTTTTCTTACGTCGCATCACATTACTGCTTTGTTTACATGTTTAAAAGCCCAAAGCTTCATGAAACTTATTTGTACTTCGATGGATCTATTAACTGCAGCGAAACATTGTTTTCATGATACAGGTACTTCCGAGTAAACAGCTTCTGTGGACCTCCGCAGATCTTCATGAGTGGGATGGAATGGAAAAACATCTACCGGATCTGTCAGGGTCGTGGCTGGCGCTATAATTCACACAGTAACCTATGCATCAGTGACTTTCCCGCCTTCGTGTATTTTATTACATTAGACAAAGAATGCGCAATTAAAAAAGTAGATTTAGACACCAAATATTTGGTTGTGGCTTGTGATACAATTGAAAATGTCTGCCTTCCTGTTCGTCTATATTCGTATCAAGACAATGAGCCAAATAGACAAAACAGCCGCTGTCTGAATGGGGCATTTCGAGATGATTTGTAAAATCTCTGGCTGGTGCAGAAATTTGTTTATGATTTCACTGTCAACAAGGGGGACCAGATCCGAACGGTTGAAATTCAGGACACGGGAGTTGGAGGTGGACGTAGTCACGTTGGCAATCAACAATGAAACACACAATGGTCAAACTGAAGACTGCAGTTATTTTTGTTCATAAATCCAGCTGTCTATCAGAAGGAAAAAAAACAACAAATTAAAGAAATATTTTTCACAACTTTTGTTGTAGTTACTGACTCTCAGCATGACAACCTGCATGTAGCTGCTTTCTTCTCTGTGCTTGTGATGCTTTCTGAACAGGTTGCAGAAAATGTGCATGTGTGTACTTTCTCATGAACTTTCAGGAAGGCGATTCTGTCTTTGCATTTCCTGTCAGACAGTTTCATGCACACCACAGCCTGCCACAAAAGGACGCCTTCTTATTTTGAAGGAGTTTGTTCATGTCAAAGCAAGCAATAACCTACAACTGCTTTACTTATAAATCAATGATTTACTGGAAATTATTATTGATATTTAAAGAAAAAGGGAAGTTTACGGGACTTTAATTGGTTGTTAGATCTTAGAGTTTAAGGAGACAGAAGCGAAACTCTTTGGACTTCCAGCAGTGACCCAAACGCCCGTTTGCATCGATTCCCTCCAAACCGTTACAGCAACATTTACTGTGCAGTGGCTGAAGAAAAGCAGGTGAGAAAATTTCCTTATTGTCAACAAAATCAGTGGTTTGTTGTTTTGTTTTATTATTAGAATATGTATATTTTTCTTTTTATGACAGCTAATGACTTTAAATTGAAATCTTTCTTTCCGGAGCACCTTGAAGATCAGATGTTAGAAAGTGCTACAGTGAAACATGGAAGCAAAAAAATAAAAAATAAGTGAGAGGAGATTTAAATGAGAAGTCAGTTTTAGAAGTAATTTCAATTTGGAGCTTTTTCACAAAAAGAAGGCTTTTGTAAATATAAGAAAAATAATAATAATAATAATAAGTTAAAAGGCATTATTAACTAATTTTCAGTCCTCTCAACTTTAAAGTTAAATATTGTTAAACCCTAAAGATTTACATGAAATCAAGTTCCATAGTCTGAGAATGTTTCAAAAATCATTCATGCTGAAACGTTTTACGTTTTATTTTACACCAGATGGGTGGTAACTTTACCACATGTGCAGCTTCAGACTTTTTCTCTGTTTATATTGCTTATTTGCAACAAAATTTTAAACCCTCTGTCTCTCACTCTAGACAAGATGGAGGTCGTTTTTCTGATCACCCTCATGTTTACTCTTGCCGTCGGTCAGCTGTTCAATCAGAAGCCTTGTCTGCCTGCGAAAAACAACAGTGGCTACCAAGACTTTGTTAGGAAACACATCCTTCCGGTGGACTTTGACAGAAACACGTGGACAAGAGAAAGATGGAGAACGTGAGTTAAAGGGCTAAATCAGTGAGTTTATTGTGAAATTTTCATCAGTTGTCGGGATTTAGCCTAACACAGCTATTCCCAAACTCAAGAATGCCGTGGCCCACTTAAAAATCGGAATATCTTATCAATCATCAATTATCACCCAACCCTAAAATCTCCAATATGATCAATATACGAGACTTCCCTGAAAAATTTCTTCCAGAAACAGGATAATTCAGTGGGTGGGTCAGTGGGTGGCACACCTTCCAATGGGAAACAAACTTCAAGACAAAATTGGCTAAATATAGGTCAGATTAATGAAGAATGACACAGACTTTAATCACCCTGTGTTATCAGGTTTGATCACTTTTTGATAGCAATATGTAACTGTATATATTTTTGATTCATTTCAAAATCAATTACAAAATTGAATCCTGACAACTTTTATATGTACTTATTCTAAATGACCTCTCATAGCCCACCTGCAGTACCTTCACCACCCCACCAGGGGGCAGCAGCCCACACTTTGGGAATCACTGGCCTAACACATTACAGTTATGCAGATTTTGACAGCACTTCGCAAAGTCATGAAATTTAAACCCTAAAAAATGTTTTCTTATGTCTCAATATAACATTACTGCTTTGATTACATTTCTAAAATGCCAAAGCAACATGAAACTTGCTTGTACTTCATCAAAGCCATTTATTGAAGTGGAACACTGATGTCTTTTTTCCAGGTACTTGATGAAGAACCACCTCTGCGACAGACCTCATCAGACCTTCTTTGAGAGGAGGGATCAGACAAAAGTCAAGCAAATCTGTCACGGCTACGGCTGGCGTTTTTCTTCGTCCAGTGACTTATGCATAAGTGACTCACCCTTCCAGCTGTTTGATCTTCATATAGACAACAATTGCCAGATTCAAAAGCTGTATAGAAACATAACATATGTGGTTGTGGCTTGTGATGCGATCCAAAATGTCTGCCTTCCTGTTCGTTTCAAGCAAACTGTCAAATACTTGCGTAAGCGATATGGACGGTGTCCAGATGGAGAGGAAGCATATTATTCAGATGAACAGTAAAATCTCTGTAAAATTCAAAGACTACTGGCTCAGCCATTTCAGTGTGTGATCTTACTGCAAAATGAAAAATTTAGTCAGGTACTCAAAATTTTGTCGTTTTGGACTGTTATAACATTTAAAAATGTCTGCCCTCTGGTTCAGTTACAGTAATCCAACAACAACCAGCTGAGCTAAATAAAGACCTGATATGTTTTTTTTGTTTGTTCTCAAGCTACATTTCATCATCTCTGTTAGATATTTAAGCTCCGACCTACAAGACATGATATGTTTTTTTTTGCAAGATAAACATGATTATAATAACATGCAATGCATGGAAGGAAACATTACCTTTATTCTAGAGGAGAAAATAAGTAAAACTGTTGATAACAATATGGATGCTCTTGTTTCTTCTCACGCGAGCAGCTTTTTTTGGCATGTTGGCTAAAATTTAAACCCCAAGTGCAGCTTTTTGGCTCAGACACATGTAAGGTGACAAAACAGTCATCCGTCTTTGTCCTTTAATGTCAGTTTGGTGCGTCTGGTACCCTGATTATTTGTTACAATGAACCATCTGTGATCAGTTGGAACTGAAAGAGTTAGGACAAACAGCCCAAACAATGCATGAAATGTTTAACTTCTGTAGCAATACCTGACAGTGGTTGTGTTAGCTTTGTTAAAGCTGTAAAGCTGGGGTAGGCAACATCTGGAAATAAAGCTAGCTTTAGCATGAGACTCCTAAAGCTGTGCTCAGACAAAAAGCAAAGAAGCAATTTTTATTGCAAGAAACACCAGTATCATGAAGCTTGATCAGAATTGGATCATATTTTTGATCATCACTTCAATCACTTCAGCGCCATTTGTGTGATGTACACAGTCTGCTTATATTAGCTCATACAGAGGAAGGGGACTGGCCACTTTATGTCCTTTATGAGCAATTTCATTATCATTTCGGCACTGTATCAGTTGTAGAGTTCCTGGACAGGTTGGAAAACTTAACAACACAGTGTCTGGTTAATAAAATCATCCAAAGTCTGGTAAGTTGTGTCGCCCAGCTCCGTGTCAGCCACAGTTCACGTTAGCTAGCAGCGTCAGGAGGAAGAGGGGCTTATCATTTTCTATCATTAGCCACGGTCAATTTTGTCATCATGTCTGCACAGTATCAGTTGTGGAGGTCCCAGAAAGGTTTAACAACACTGCGTCTTTTGTCACCATGTTCATAAGATAATCCCTTGGTGTATTAAATCATGCTGTAGGAGTTCCATTATACTCACACATTGCAATAATTGTTTTAACCGGCATGTCTGATTTAGTGTCTGTTCGGCAAATTCCGACAACGTTCGTGCTGCCGAGATGTCACTGATTTCGGGAGAATCTCAACACTGATTGGCTGTCTCTGCACAGCATCAAACGATGTTGCCTGAGAAGTTCAATATTTTCAACTTCGAGCGGTGAGATGATAAAGACAGTGGGGGCGATGGACACCGCATTGTGTGATTCGCATCGCATGTATAACGAGATTTGCGTCACCCAAAGTTGCATGCATCTAATTGTGTCTTTACTTTAACTTTGTATGTAATCCTTTGGTGTTCATCACATTAATCGCTTTCTGTCTGAAGGCACCATAAGGAAGCAACACACCCATCCCTGTTGCAAACACCCAAACATGTTTGCATGTAGCTGCTAGATTTTCTCATTTTGTGTCATTCACTGCAGAGGTTGCGGACAGTGTGCATGTATTTTCTCATGAGCCTACAGGAAGATGCTTCTGTCTTCAAGTTTCCTGCCTGGCCGTTTCAGTCATATAGCTTCTCCCCACAAAACCCCCACTGCCCACTGCCCTATTTTAAAGGTGGTTGTTTGTGTCGAGCAGGAACAACCACATAACCCAATGACAGCTTGGTACAATGGTTTACTGAAAATTACTTTGGACATATATAGTAAAAAGAAGGTTTGCAGTGTTTTAATTGGCTCAGTGTCTCAGGGTTGAATGACTGGATGGGATCACATGCTTACAAGAGTTTAAAAAGGTAGTTGCCATCGATCCGCTCCCGACTGTCACAGTGACATTTACCGTGCAGGGGCTGGCTGGTGACGGCAGGTAAGAAAATGTCTCCATCATTAACAAAATTTTTATTTTTGTTGTGTTGTTTTATTGTTAGAATGCTGTCTTTCTTTTTATGGCACTTATTAACTAGCATTTTCAATCTTCCTGTGTTGCTACAAACTTAATTCATGTAAAGCCAGTTTAACTTAGTTTCGAGCATCTCTGCAGATGTTGCAAAGTGCAAAAGCAACTCATCAAATAAAGACACGATATAGAAAAGATGGGTCTTGAGCAGCTAAAAAAACCTGTCTGCTGCAGATGAACCCAAAGATATTCAATGGCTTTTTTCAACAAATTTTTAATTTGTTTTTTACTTTTTTTGTTGACATTTAAATAAATGTTTAAACAAATGTTTAAATTAAACAAACAGATCAGGAAAAAAAACGAAAGAGATATTAAATCACAAATGTCTGTTTTCTTCTTCTACTCAGATTCATTTTCCTGTTTGGTTCTTGTCAATGATATATTTCATGCATTTTAAAAATGTCTTTAAATGTCTTCCATATCATTCATGTAGCCTATTATTCAATTCATTTCTGATTTATTCATTCTGTAGCGGCCATTCTGACCTGACAAAGACACACTGACCAAATGTTTTGCAGTTTTTCATGGGATCTTGTCTTTGTTTTCTTGAGTCAACTGGCAAATTAGGACATTAACAACAATTTGATGACTGTCGCCCAACATCAGCCCTGTACAACTTGAAAATTGAAAAGAAATTGCAACATTTCAAGTCATTTCTACTCTGAACTTATTGACAGTCACAACTTTCTTTTGTATGTCTAGAAAGAAGCTGAATAGCATTAATAACAATTTTTAAGTTAAGTTTAAAGTAACATGACGCTAAGTCACAATAATTTGCAAGGAGACATCAACTAAATCTGAGTGTATAACATATATACTTACTGATACCACCTTTCATGTTGTGCTTGATGGTGTTAATTTTGGGTGCTGCATGTACAGCATTTGACTTTTACGTGTGTTTATATTGTTAATGTGCAACAAAAAGTGTTTTTAAAAAACCCTCATATTCTGTCTCTTCTTCTAGACACGATGAAGATCGCTCTCCTGATTGCCCTCATCTTTACCCTCGCCCTTGGTGATGAGTTTAATAAGAAGCCTTGTATGAAGACATCAAATAACAATGGTTACAGGCACTTTGTTAGGAATCACATCCTTCCAGCAAACTTCAACGGAGAAAAATGGACAGTGGATAAATGGAAAGAGTGAGTTAAAGGGTTTATTCAATGAGTTCATCAGGAAATTGCCTATTGGTATGTAACGTATTAAAGTCATGTGACCTCTACGACATTTTTGAAATGATTTCCGCTGTGCTCGCTGAGTGACAAACATTTGATACTGATTGAAAAAGTATGATTTAACTTACTTGTACTTTATCCGTTCATGCTATTAAAGGATAAGTTTGTTTTATTGCACATCAAGCCTTACAATGAGGATATTTATGATCATTTACAAGTTGTACAGCAAAAATATTACGAACGGTGCAGTTACATGAGCCGGAGCTCCTTGCTGACATCACCGCTAGCTGAACACAGTGGAAAACAACGGAGGCTTGGAGCATTTCAAGTGCTTAGACAATCCATCGAAAAAGGTCATGGTTTTGAAGACGAGACAATCGCCAAATGTTTGGTGGTTTTCCATCGTGTTACGACACTAAAACACAAAGTAGCTAATAAGCAGTCAATTAGCCAGAAACGTCTGTTTGTTTGTTTCCTGGAGCAGCTGTTTCCAGGTTAAAAACTGTTGTTTTGGTGTCTTAACATGAGAGGACACCACTAAACATTTAGCAGCATTTTAGACAGATTGTCAAAGCACTTGAAATGCCCCCAAGCTGCCACTGTTTTTAGCTAGGGGTGATGTCAGCAAAGAGCTCCAGCTCTCATGACTGCACCAATTGCCATGATAATGCTGTAGAACACTCTATATGATCGTAAATAACCTTATTATGAGGCTTAAGTTGTGCCAATAAACAACTTGTCTTTTAACTGCGCTGACATTGATGTCATTACACAGGTACATAAGAGGCCTCGGACGCTGTAACTTACCTCAGCAGACCTTTATTGAGAAGAAGGAGCAGAGACGAGTCGAGCAGATTTGTGAAGGCTCTGGACGGAATTCAAAAATGAACTTATGCATCAGTGACTCAACCATCAAGGTGTATCATCTCTCAATCAGCGGCGATTGTGAATTTGATTTACCGAAACCATTTTCAAGATATGTGATTGTGGCTTGTGATAAAATTGGAAACGTCTGCCATCCTGTTCATGTTGATGGTCTAAGCAAGCGTCGTCCAAATAAAAAACTTAAAACTTGCCGCTAACTGGAGGGTTATGGATTCCAGATAATATGTTCATTGTTGGCCTGACAGCTAAAGCGTCAACCAAATTTAGCCAGATGAAGCTTTTATTTGCTTACATACAAAACATTGGTTTTATTTAGTTCTTTAGCCGTATTTAATTCCTCCTTAACACTTTCCTTTGATAGTCAGTCAGCTGACACTTAGTTGCATGTCAGCAGTGTGTCAGACAATGTTAAACAACACTCTTTCAACACGAGTAATATGCATTTTCCTACAAGATGAATTTCAAGTGGTCTACAGGTGTGAGAAGGGTCCAGCTGAAGAACCTGACAGCATATTACCACAAACCACTTCACTTCAATGCAAGACACGCCCCCCTTATGTATTTCCCTAAC
>MDSQ01000249.1_pt1 | contig 11943 bp, 15 predicted proteins | sample 1008251 | NCBI WGS metagenome assembly MDSQ01 (sample SAMN05526597, study PRJNA338239) | gut metagenome | isolation source: Hindgut content | host: Naso unicornis | place: Saudi Arabia: Red Sea | collected 2016-05
TTGCAGCAATCCAAAACAATGAAAAATACTGTGATGTGTCTCAGTATAATACAGACTACGACAAATACTGTCCGGAATATATACTTATTCCTCCACTTTGGCTTATTTGTCTTGAGTTGTGTATCTGTGGTGGCTGCATAGCTTCCTGATTTCCCAAACTTCGGGGTGGGCCAAGGGCCGGAACGTGTACGCGTTAATAATGCGTTAAAAAAATTAACAGCATTAAAATAAATTTGCATTAACGTGTTCATAACACGTTAGCTTTGACAGCCCTAGTATCTATACATAAAACAATACCCCAATTCCACCAACCATACCACCACCCGGTGAAGACCCAGGCGTTAAAACATTAAAGTCAAACTTAAAGGGAAAGAGCGAATGTTCACATCTGGTCATCGCCTTGTCGACAGGTTCCCAGCAGTGAGGAAGAAGTTCATCTCTGAGCTGAAGGAGCTGAGACAGAAGGAGCAGAGCCCTTACGTCATCCAGTCTACCATCAGCCTAATCATGGGACTCAAGTTCTTTCGCATCAAGATGTATCCAGTGGAAGACTTCGAAGCCTCTTTCCAGTTCATGCAGGTAGACTGAGCTGAGATCACTTACCTTTTATACAGTACATGCCAGCGAATTGTAACAAGGCGCTGCTTTAGGAATCTCAGGCAGATTTGCTCTTTCTCTGCACACATTCAGTTCAGCATTATCATAGATCTGTCTTACTTGTTCCTCTTGAGTAATTAGGGGTTAAGTGCCTTTATCGGCCCTTTAATGGTAATTGCAGTGAGAGAATATTTCTCATTTCCTTCCGGGATAATCAAAAAGGATTTAAAGTGCAGACCTTGCATTTGCAAATTATAATATGCATACATTGTTTATCTCTCTGTCTCTGACTCTCTTCATGTTTTTAGGAGTGCGCACAGTATTTCTTGGAAGTGAAAGATAAAGACATTAAACACTCATTAGCGGGACTCTTTGTGGAGATACTTGTTCCTGTAGCTGCTGTAAGTGCATCTCATCTTGCTGCTTTTTGCCCTTTTGGATTCATTTTTAGTACAGACCTAACTCGAGCATTATTCACCTTTCCCCAGACTGTGAAGAATGAGGTGAATGTACCGTGTCTACGAAACTTTGTCGAGAGTTTGTACGACACCACACTGGACCTCTCCTCCAGGAAGAAACACTCTCTGGTAAGTTTTTCCGTTTTATTGCTGCTCATCCCTCTTCATTTCCTCTCCATTAACAGCAATTGATGAAAGCTCTTACTGTGGGCTTTTATCTCTCTGTGGGAAAGAGACGGGACTACAGTCTGCAGTAGGAAGGGTGGTTTTTGAAGCACTGCCAGATGGGCATCATTTACTCACAGCCGGGAAACATGCAGGGGAATCAGCAAATTAGGCTGCGTTCAGACCAAATTAGATGTTACAGTGATTAGCACAGGTTTGCGTAGCCGTGTGGGAATGTCAGCCCCATTGCAAATGCAAATTAATATCTTTGTGCTTGTGGGTAGTTTAGCTCCCCTCAGTCTGATTGGTCAATCAGCTGTTTAGCTACTGCAACATGAGACTGGGTTGTGCTTCTCTAAAAGTTGACCCTGTTTCAACTTTCTGCTGCAGGGCTATGCATTTTTTCTTTTCCCTTTTCTTTTTTTGGTACTGCCACAGCCGAAACTACCTACATCAAAATAAATGGGAGGTCTAAAAAAATATTTGCAGTGCCTAATTTGTTCTGAATACAGTCTTGGATTCAGTGCATCTCCCTTATTAAGATGGTGGACTCACATGAACAAATAGTAACTAACATTCCTTTGCTTAATTGTTAGAATTGATGTGAAACTAGATAAAAAAGTTTTAACTGTGAATGTTAAAAAATAAATCTTACAACAGGAAGCAATCAGTGATGCAGAATTATGTATTTTTAAACTCAGGTCTTTCCTGCCTACAAGAATACTTGGTACTTAAAGCTGGGGTAAGCAGTTTATTTTTGCCATCGTTCAGGAAAAATCCCCAAATAGCCTGTTACTATATTTTAATTCAGGTGGTCTGAAAGAACTAGCTGTGTACTCAGGCTTTAGAAAATGAAGACCATGACAGACTCTTTTCAACCAGTCACAGGTCATTTGGCTGCTTTACGCTGCACTTCTTAGCAACAGTTGACGTTGCTATGAGCCGATTGGCTGCTGAAACCAGTGACATGTCTTACATTCTAAAACTGGCCTCTGGCGAAGTGACTTGAGTCGAGCTTAGATGGACCCTGTTTACACCCCTGCAGCCATTTCGTCTCATCATGAATCTTTGGTGCAGGGGAGGATGTAGCGAAGTTGCTTCCTTAGGAGTCTCATGGTACAGCTAGCTTGCTTTCCAAACATTGCCTACCTCATCTTTAAAGTGTTATTATTCTAAATCTAAAGGAAAAAAATATCAGCAAAGTAGCTTCCCTTAATCTTCTCCTAACACAGATTCAGCTTTTCTAAAATTCTTTAATAAGTTGGTTTACATTAGAAATGATGTTTACAGAATGAAAAGAAGTGATTTTAAAAGGCAGATTTTAGTGTGATCCAGTACAGCAAAGCTTCCCTATGTTTCCCTTTAGATTTTTCCTAGTTGTAGCCCACCTTTGGGTTGGATTCCACAGCCGTTTGATGGACAAATTAAATAACAAAACATGACATCAGGCTGTTGTGTTGCATTACAGCTGGCTACTGCTGATGTGCTTTTTTTGATGCGTGCGCGGCTTCCTCAGGCCGTGACAACAACTTGTGTCCACAGGGCTGAGGAAGCAGCGCACAGCAGCAGACAACTCCGCCATCATGCATGACTCCTTTAACGGAATCCAAAATATTTCAGGCAGACCATGTCACCAACGCCCAACACCTCTCTGCACACATACTGCATGTGTTTTCACTTTTCTCTAAACAAAACAGCAGACAGGCATGCATGCAAACAAATGATAACCTGCCATGTCAAAGAAGAATAGACAAACACGAAAGGAATGACAGTAATGTTGTACATTTCCATAATTGCTGTTCTTTTGCTTTCCGAGTGCATGAGAGACACTGAAATGGGGGACATACAGAAAACAAACATTCTGTGCGATAAGAGGAGACAGGTGAATGATGCACCAACGTTCCCTCAGCCATTAATAACATGGGTGTACCTGAACTCGCACCGATCATTAGCAAGGCATTCATGTTCAAGAATGGTCTGCATGCAGACTTACACGCCTTTGCCAGATGATTGAACAGACTTGACACCAAGTTCACATTCCTGTATGTGAGCTTTCATGTGCTGGTCTCTTCTCTGAACTTGCAGTGGTACCGTTCATACTGTTGTTGTGTTAATTTTGTTATAAAACGGAGAAAAAATCTGCTCACAATTTTAAGTCGGTAAATGAACCAAGTATCAGATACTTGATGTTCTCATGAAAGCCACTGCTAACAAAAGCTCCGACAAAAAAGTGTTGTGTTCAGTTAACTTAATTCCACAGAGGAATGCATAAATGGGTAAGAAAAAACAGGTTAATGAGGGATTTAATGGCCTGAAACAAGTGGAACACAATTGTACAAAGAAGAAAAAAAGTGAAGCTTAATCTAAAATAATGCAATTGTCTGTTTTAATTTAATGATAAAGAACGTAGAAATGAGATTTCGGCTTAAAATAAATGATTCTCAAAGTTGTCACACTTTAGTAAAATTGCATGTTTTAAATCACTATGAACGGGATAAGCTGCATAGTTTATGTACGGGCCCAATAAGAAGACAGACTGAATTTTCTTTATGTAAAATTTACGTTCGTTGAATGATAACATTTACTTTTGAATATCCTGATCTGCCACCACTTGTTGTCTGAAGTGGCTGATGCAAATGTGTCCCATCTGTCTCCTCTCTCCACACCAGGCCCTGTATCCTCTGGTGACCTGCCTGCTGTGTGTCAGTCAGAAGCAGTTCTTCCTCAGCCGCTGGCACATTTTCCTCAACAACTGTCTCTCGAACCTCAAGGTCAGCCTCCTGTCTATACCTTTGGAAAATGCAAATGATTACCTTAGCACGAGGGTTGTTTTTTTAGTGGTCACAAGCAGTGTTGCTAACCTGTAATTCTGGTCGTGTCCCAAAATTTAATAGGTTCCTCGAAGGCCCTTCCACCTAGTTTCATAAATTGGGGCCTTTAGTTTTTTCTGTAATCCTACTGACAAACAACAAACCAAACCAAAAAAATTTAACCTCGTTGGTGAAGGTAACGATGTGCAATAAATTTCTGCCCCTAGGGAACAATTTGACAAAGTAACAAACAGTACGCACACAACACTGAACTTCACCCAATATACTTCTAAACCAACACCACATAATCCCTCTTCAGCTTTTAAATCAACCATCAGTATGCATTGCCTCAAGGGAAACACTGCATGTTAAGAGCACAGTGATGGATTGGGGCACATAAAGGCCTCAGTTTAAGTTTGATTCATGTTCACACTGTAAATGCTGAGGAAGCACTGTTTGTAGCACGTGCAGTAAATTATTATTACATGCATGTAAGTTTCAGAATGAAGAACACCTGTTAGGGTACTAGTACATTTTTCTGAGAAAGGTTGTTTGTCTTTTGAGCGGAGAGGAAACTCTGAAACGTTTTTGTAAGGTGAGGGTGTGAAATACTAAACCTGATGAAACTCGATTAACTTTGCTCACAGAATAAAGACCCCAAGATGGCGCGCGTGGCTCTGGAATCACTCTACCGCCTGCTGTGGGTCTACATGATCCGAATAAAGTGCGAGAGCAACACTGGAACGCAGAGGTAAATAAACAACATTTAGTTTCTCATATGCCAAACATAAGATGGTGTCTTAAATTCTATAGTTTTTAGCATCAATATGTGACTGTTTACTATGTTGTAATACCTTGTTAGAAATAAGTACAAACATTTGTGATAAGTTTTGCAGATTTCCTTTCAAACACAAATCTGTTTGTTATACACTGCAATGTAAAGCAGAGGTTGCCCTTGGCTGCCAATGCGCCGGGTTTCTTAAAGTTGATGTGGAAATCATTCATCACTATTAAATGATGTTATTAGAGTATTGGACTTCTGTTTTAAGATTTCTCACGACCCTCTCTGCCTGTGTCTCCTCTCCTCTTCCTCCCCCAGTCGTCTGACGTCCATCACCTCCACTCTGTTCCCCAAAGGGAGTCGCAGCGTTGTGCCCAGAGACATGCCCCTCAACATTTTTGTCAAGATCATCCAGTTTATTGCACAGGTGTGTATATACCGTGCACACACATCGTGCAAACTCTCGTGAAGTACACATTCCTGTTGTAAAAATAGACCAAAAGCTCAAAACAGCATATGGCATCAGTGTGTTTAGATTATATGAAAGGCAGTTTCTTTCAAAATTCCCCCTGTTTAATAAATATTTATTGAGTCATACTGTATTATAACGGCTTCATGTTTCCTTTTCTGTACCCTTTTTCCTATTCAAGTCTGTTTTTTTGATTGCATTGTGCTGTCAATACTACAAAGATAGTTTGACTGAAACATCAACAAGCATACACCAGCTTTGACTAAAATGTCGTATTAACTCTGAATTAAATCAAATTTTTTTTAAAGGGCATAATTCTTACTTGGCATTCACATTATTTACTGTAAGGTATTAGGAGTTTTGAGTTTGATCATCCTTGTTTTTATTCAGCCTTTAATTGGTGCAGACCTTTAGCTGTTCATTGTGACCACGCCCACGGCCATAATTTGAAAGACCTGGCTTTTATTTGAGGAAATACAGTGAAATAAAAATGCCCCATCTGTTCGCCGTTGGTGATATACAATAGATGTTCTAGCTGCCTCACACCACATTACCTCTGAAATCCTGTAACACCAGTTCGTTCGTTCTCTGTTCAGGAGAGACTGGATTTCGCCATGAAGGAGATCATATTTGATCTGCTGAGCGTTGGGAAACCTGCCAAAGCCTTCAGTCTCAACCCCGAGGTAAAGAGAGCAGACACTTTTATTTGTCGTCCTCAGCCTGAAAGGAAGGTGAAGAACAGTTTGCTCTCTGTTTGGGCTTTGAAAATTAAATTCACCACCAGAATGAATGTGCACCTTTTCAGCTGTAGTGAAGAGATGCATTTGCAGTTGATCTTATACAATGTTATTACAGCATTTCCAATAAACATTCCCATTACATTCCTATTGACTCTGTTCCTGCTACAAATGTGCCGTTGCTCTTGATAAACAGTCTGTCTGGCGTGTAGTAAGGATGCTTTATCTCTGTTCAAGCGTATGAACATAGGTCTGCGGGCATTCCTGGTCATAGCAGATGCTCTGCAACAGAAGGATGGAGAGCCTCCCATGCCCAACACAGGAGCCACTCTGCCCTCTGGGAACTCTCTGAAGAAGAAGAAAACTTATCTCAGCAAGACACTCACGGAGGAGGAAGCCAAACTGATAGGTCTGTGTTTGTGTGTTTGTAGGCATTCAAGACAGTGTTATTTAAATGTAGTCTCTCTAAGTCCGTGTACTGTCTCTTTTTGTTGTCCGCAGGCATGTCCTTGTATTACTCTCAGGTGCGAAAGGCTCTGGACAACATCCTGAGACACTTGGACAAGGAGGTTGGTCGTTGTATGATGCTCACCAGTGTCCAGATGCTCAACAAAGAGCCAGAGGACATGATCACGTACGTAGCTACAAAGTGCTGCAGCTGAACCATTTATCAGCCTCATTTTTCAGCTGACGGTAGTTCTGTTAGTGCTGATACTTTAAAGTCCCTACGAGGAACTTTTAAGTGGTTATGAAGCGTCTGTATTTAATCCTGATGCCTCACATTTTACCAACATCGACTACTGAGACCATCAGCAAGAGACTGGAGATTGTCTTTTACAATGGCTTTGCCCGGTCTGCTCGGTCAGCAGAAACACTATGAAACGCTTAAAGCCACACAGACCGAAAAAGATGATTTGTTGTCTATGAGCACAATCGATGCTGTTCTCTTCTTTACTTTATATGGTTGGAAGCAGAAGGATATTTTTCTATAGATAATTTCAATATTTTGTGTATATGATTGAACTGGTACTGTGCAAATAAGTGGTGTGTTTCTTTTTCTGTTTTTTTCTAAAACAAATGCTCGTGCTACACAAAATCTTTATGACAGTAAGCAGTATCACTTTTGTCCATGCACGGCGCTACAGTCAACACAAAATAAAAGTATCTCAGAGAGGCTTTAACTGAAGGCTCTCAAATATCAACATTTAAAATGCTGAACACCTTCATCCACTTTGTAAATTATGTAAAATTGGGCTTTTTTAACTGGGATTTGACTGACCATTGGATGTAAAGAAACATGTTTTTTCATGTTTATAACTGATACTTTGTTAACATAACCTGCCTGTATTTTGAGCTGAGAAAGTTGCAAATGCTTTAAGCAAGTGTTACCATCAGGCTAAATGTCCCCCTCCATCTTCGGCAGTGGTGAAAGGAAGCCTAAAATCGACCTGTTCAGGACGTGTGTGGCGGCCATTCCTCGTATCCTTCCTGATGCCATGTCCAAACCTGAGCTCATTGACCTGCTGTCACGGTGAGTTAAAGACAGAGCACCTTTATGTCTGCCTGGCTAACATCATGTCATTACACCGATAACGTGACACTTGTGTTGGGACGTCTTTGAAGAGATTTTGTACAACATAGTTTATTTGGTTTATATGTTTTCATTGAGATCTTAATTATTCAACGTATGTTGTCATCCATCCCTCAGGCTTACCGTGCACATGGACGATGAGCTCCGTCTTATTTCCCAGAATTCTCTGCAGTCCCTGTTGCTTGATTTCTCAGACTGGAGGGAAGATGTCCTGTTTGGTTACACACATTTCCTTTTGCGCGAGGTAAAACTGAACCTGACAGAAACCTGCAACTGCAAAACATAAAAGATTATATTCTGCATTTGCACTGGTTGCACTTCTTTTACACTTCTAGTTATTACATTTATTTGGAAGGTGTTGAAAATTGTTGAAAACTGTCCATCGAGTGATGATTAGCATGATAACCTGCGTATTTAATTACTTTTTGAAATATCATAAGAAAAATACATTCTTACTGTTTAAACACAAATATGTTAAAAATCACACCAAATCCATGAAATTTACCTAAATTGAGAGAGGTGAAATTAAGAGTTATGCTAAATTTTCTTTTGCTTTATAGTAGTTTTCTTACTTTTGTGAATTTAAATTGTTTAAAAATTTTTGCTCTTCGTTATCTGCTTCTGTGGTTTTAGTTGGTACTGCAAAGTGTAGCTTAACCTTGCAAAATTATTCTTTGTGCCACAGAATAACTATCAGTAAAAACACAATTAAAATGCTTCAAGAGTCCTTATTCTTTTTAAATGAGCAGCATGTAGTAAGGTAATTATATTAGCAGCCCTTCTATAAATGCATCTCTAAACTATTTCAGGTCCAAGACACCCATCAGGGTCTGCAGGACGCGTCTGTGAAGCTTCTCCTCCAGCTGCTCACACAGTGGAGGTTAGCCCTGCAGCTGCAGGGGAAGATGAGAGGGGGAGTTGAGGTTTGTACAGTGTACTATATCAATGTGACAGCCACACTAACAAAAATCACAGACTGACATTTTAATGTCTTCGCTTTGAAATACATTTGTCCAGTGATTTATCTTGCCACTAAAGCGTGTGTCAAGTGCCATAACTACAAGTTCAATCATTGCACAAACCAGCTGACTTACAGCTGCTTTTGTTCCTTTTTACCAACTGTTTCTGCCTCTCTGTCCTCCCTCTCCATCAGTCCAGCCCCAGACTGCCTGAGCGAAGCCCGCATTGCTCGGTGCTCCATGCAGTCGAGGGCCTGGCTCTGCTGCTCCTCTGCTCGTGTCAGATCAGCACAAGGAAGCTGGCGGTCGGCGTGTTAAGAGAAATACGCTGCCTCTTCACGGCCCTGGGCCATGCTGAGGTACGGTACCAGAAACTCTTTCACCATCCTCTTACTTTTTAAAACTTTGTCTTGATCTTCAGTAACAAACAGTCCAAAGACAAATTCTACCAGCATGTATCAGGAAATAGCAGGATGGAAGAGGAGCCATCTGACCAAGACTGCATATTGGATTTGCAGCACATGCAGCCTGTGAATTCTCTCACATTGCATGACGCTGTTATAAAAATAGCTGATTCTATAAATGTCTTCCCCTCCAGGATGACGACAAACCCATGATAGAGGTCATGGACCAGCTGAGCCCAGCTGTAATGGACAGCTTTGTTCACGTGGCTGTTTCTGACTCGGTGAGTGTGTTTGTGTGAAAAGCGTTGTCAAGAACATTGGTGCATCAAGTAAACTATTTGTATCACAACCTCCTAAATAACTTCTTTGCCTCCGGTGTTCCATCCCATCTCCTCTCTCAGGCCACCTTGCCTCTCAGCCACCACGTCGACCTCCAGTGGCTGGTGGAGTGGACAGCTCGACTGGTGAGCAGTTCCTATGACGTGAAGAGTCCCAGCCATGTGTGGATCTTTGCGCAGTGTTTGAAGGATCCGTGGGTGCTCTGTCTGCACATCTTCTTGCGGCAGGAGCACCTGCCCAAACACTGTCCCATCGCCCTGGGATACGCATGGCCCTATGTTTTCACACGGCTGCAGCTGCTGCTGCCGCTAGTTGACCCCAAGTAAGAACATACACTTCAGTTAAATTGTACTTTTAGCTGTTTGCGCCATGTATAACAATTTAAAACTTTTCCTCAACATCTCTGTGACTTTTCAAGTGTGGCTAAAAACTGTTATGTAAATAACCAAAATAAAAATGAACAATTCATGTCTGTAAAAGATTAAAACATCTGACCAGCTGCTTTTTCTCCTGCTGTTTCTCTGCAGCAGTCCGGTGAACGCAAAGAAGACCAGCACGGCAGGTTCCAGTGACAGCTACATCTCTCTGTGGCGTAACTACCTGATCCTGTGTCTGGGCGTCGCTAAGCCCAGCATCATGTCCCCCGGTCACCTCAGAGCCTCCACACCAGAGATCACCGCCACCACGCCCGACAGCAGCGTCACCTACGACAACAAGGTGTGTCTTTGGAAAAAGAAAACGGATTGCTTTGGAAATCTGGATAGTCTGTTTGGAATCATCTGAACAGATTTCCAGAAACTCATTGGAACACTTTGAAATTTTACACGTAGTCAGCCCTGCAACTAATGTGTGTATTCATGCTTGACTTTTCTGCTGATTATGTCATGATTGATTGATTAAAGGTTTTGTTTTATGTCATAAAACTGTGAAAACATTTCCCAGAACTGAAGGTGATGACTTCATGTCATGTTTTCACTAATCAGGAGCACGAAATCCTTAAAATATTTAATTTACAATGGTATGTAAGAGAGAATGTCGTCACATTTGAGAGGCTTGATTCAAAGAATGATTTGCATTTTGCTTCAAAATTGACATTAAGATTTACTGATCATCAAAATAGTTGCATGTTTATTTTCTTGCAATCGAATTATAAATTAACCAGTTCAAGTCAGAGGGCAAATACTAAATACATTGTTGCTCTGACCCAATGCAAATATGAATGTGATTTTAGTTGCTAAAAATTACCATTTTTACAGTCGTATTGCTCATTATTAATCCCTTTTACTGATGGAGATCTAATATTTTAAAATGGTGTAACAGCCCTGAACTCATTAGCGATGACATTGTAAAAGTAAAGTATGTAAACTTGGATCCGTTTCAGATCGTTAGTGTTGCCATGTTTGTGTTTTTGTCTCTCAGGTGATAGGCACTCCCTCGGTAGCCTGGCTTTTAAAACAGCTCGTCCCGCTGATGAGAGCTGAAAGTCTGGAGATCACCGAATCTCTGGTGCTGGGGTTCGGATGTACCAACGCTCTGGTCTTCAGGTACAGGAACACTCAGAAATGCACACACACAGCTGCATCATACATCAGACTTTGATCAACTGCATAGATGCTAAATTGTTTCCTCACAACAAAAGCCAATTTCTGATTTCAAGCTCGGATGAGTTTCGTGAATCACAAAAATTTCTCCTTGCAGCTGTTATGTGACGAAGGCCTGCTATTCTTTGCTGTGAGAATAAACTGTGAAAGTCTTCAATTACAATAGAAAAAATGGATGATGTGTTTGATTTAGTCCTTATCTCTTATATAAGAAAGACACGGCTCATCAGTCTTTTTACGCTGCCTTCTTCTGTTAGTTATTCTTCACATTCACTTCGTAACTGAGATGCTTCTCAGACATTCAGGGGGAAAAAAAACATCGTCACTGATGTGTAAGAGGATTTTTAGAGGGACAGAGATGTATCACATTTTTTCATGAGACAGATGCTCCATTGTGAAAGGGAGGTATTTCATTTTAAAGAGATCATCTATTTTTAACCTGAACTGTTTTTCCAAAAGGGCGCTCACTCATTGTTTTGGAAGAGATTAAGGTCTCCACAGACAAATTTGTCTGACATTCCTGTGTTTGAGGATTAGTGGTTTTAGGGCATGTGACATTTGGGTTGCACAAGATGGATATCTGTTACGAACCATTATGTTTCCTTAAATCAGACAGTCCTCCATCTGCAAGGAGGGAAAATTCGATCAGGCTCATTTAGTGATGAAGCAATCAATTGATCTTTGCCCTCTCTGATCCTCTGTGTTTACAGGGAGCTCGTCGAAGAACTCCATCCACTGATGAAGGAAGCGCTGGAGCGTAGGCCAGAGGTAACACACACACACATACACACACACACACACACACACACACACACACACACACACAGAAAAGTAATTGGAGAAAACCACTGAAGCAGGATTAGGTTGACTCAGCTGATCATGGAAAAGTGTGAAAATGTACTCTAGATGAAGTACAACATAAATCCAGGGTAGGTCTTGTATATACTGTGCAGCTGTAAATAAGAGTGTATAAGTGCATCTTTTATTTTGTATGACATTTATGTTCTTAACTGTTAGGGTGTTTTCTAGAAG
>MDSQ01000250.1_pt1 | contig 11941 bp, 11 predicted proteins | sample 1008251 | NCBI WGS metagenome assembly MDSQ01 (sample SAMN05526597, study PRJNA338239) | gut metagenome | isolation source: Hindgut content | host: Naso unicornis | place: Saudi Arabia: Red Sea | collected 2016-05
TTTTTTTGTTTTTTTTTCATGCCATAGACATCTATCACCTCCATCCTCATCACAGCCCTGCTTGTCTTCCGACCACCGCAAGCCTCTCGATTCATCACCGGATCATCACCCTGTGTGCTTTTGAAAAACAAGGACACCATTAGATTATGAGCATCTGGTTTGTGTTGTTTTTTTGTTGTCTGTTTTTCACCCATATGTAATGCTGGACACCGCATCGCCTCCTCATATGAGCCATCGCTTAGCTACTGCATAAGCATCTCACTTTCTCTGACAAGATCAGGAATGATTAACCACCAGGGACTGCAGTCATCTGATTTTGCTCTCTGTTACGATGTGGTTATAACCTACTTTTAAAATTGTGGCACACTTACTAGGCTTTTATATTACACACTGCATGTATATGTAATAATAGCACAAGGAGCTTGTGCTCATTTCTCACTGTCACGCAAATAAAATGCATGTAAATCCTCGCAACATCCAATCTAGAGAAATTAGAGCAGCGCTGCGAGATGTTTGGTGTCATGTGTCTGCCTGAGCTCGTGTTTGCAAGGTCTGATTACACTGTTTTGGCGTCAGGCAGAGGGTCATTAACAATCCCTCCATCTGCCAACCTACACATATAAATATAATACTGACCAGGGGATCCCCTGATGTATCAGTGAGGTGTCAGCTCATGGTTTTTAGAGATCGCAACCTGGTGCTGAAAAGGCACACAGATGTTTAGGCCAGAATCAGGTAGAATGATCCAGAACACATGTTGGAGACATTTGCACACAAGGACTGTAACCAACATTAATATCATAAATGTCGCTTGCTAAACACCATTATGCTTTTTAAATGCACCATGCAGAGTGCGTTCAGTGTCTTATTCCTCCTATAAATCAAATCCATTTTGAAAAGAAAGTAACTTCTCTGTGGTGAAGCTGAGTTTCTGAGACTGTGCAGGGCAGGAAGCAGTGTAATTATGTATCATCTAATTAATGCGTGATGGCCTTTCTGTGTACTCTCTGATGTCTCCCTGCCAAATCAATTAGGAGCATTGCTACCAGGGGAGGAGAGTAATTAACTGAAAGTTTATTTAGATTTAAGAGTCTGCAATTCCTTAATAATCTCCAATAAGTTTTCAACAACAGCAACCTGTAATTTATTTATAGTCATAGCACATATTGGAACAAATTTCGGAGAACGTTATGTTTGTCAGGATTGTGCTGATGTTTATCGGTACTTGATTTCCAAATGCATCTTCAAGCATTTAAACACAATAAATATGTTCATCGTTCTGTTATTATAAATACTGAAATATTTTGTTATGTCACAAATGTTACAATTTGCATGTTCAGCTGACCAACAATGTCTGACCCAAAGAATGAAAAAAATTCATTACACGTGTGCCAGTTGAACACTTCAACATAATTTTTACTATCTCTTATTATTTTTTTCCAGGATTTTTTGTTAAGTATTGGGAATTGCTAACTAACCCACAGTTTGTCTCTTATGGCACCATTAGTGTAACATAGCCAGCCCTTTCTCCAGAGAACTATGTCAGTGCCGGAGAAAGGTCTGGCTATTTCTTGAACCAGTCACAATTCTCTTGGACTGGACTAGGCCAAAATGCAGTGATGGTGCCCTTTACAAAATAGTGAGATAGTGAAAGGGATGGAGAGAGCCGACTGAAAAACTCACCCAGGCTGACACCCTCAGTGTATGCCTCGTGAGTCGGTCTGTAAGACCTTCAGATGGATATTCCATATAAGTGTTCCAAAAAGGAAGGACAAATAAACACAATCAGGATGCAAGACTGGCATGTTTCTCTGATAACCTTCCTTTGTACTTTTTACATGATTTCAATATATCTGATGTTTCTTCTATTGAATAAATTATGTCAATAATACTTAATCTGTGGTAGTTATAGTACTCTTTCCACCCCTGATTGCCTCCCATTGCCCCCTCCTCCCCTCAGCTGGACAAGAGCGAAGTGGCAACCCTAGGCTTACCCTCCACCACCAGTCATGGAGGCTCTGACAGTAACATCAGCGCGGACGGAGCAGCAGCGGCAGCAGCGTCTGGGGTCATGGCCGGTGGTGCTGAGTGTTTGGGTACTGGAGAGCCGCAGAGAACTCGTGCTGCTCTGGAGCATCTGCAGCAGAAGATTCTAAAGGTCACCGAGCAGATTCGCGTAGAGCAGGAGGCCCGGGATGACAACGTTGCAGAGTACCTGAAATTAGCCCACAACGCAGACAAACAGCAGGCCTCCAGAATCAAACAGGTGTTCGAGAAGAAGAACCAGAAGTCAGCACAGACCATAGCACACTTGCACAAAAAGCTAGAGCACTATCACAAGAAGTTAAAGGAGATAGAACAGGTAGGTGATGGTGATGTTTTGGTGATTTTCTCATGGCTGACTCCAAGTGTGTGAGGACAGTTTTGTCCAAACATAAAGTAATGATTCTCATTTGCTAACACATATTTAAACCAATGCATCATCCTGTGTCTCACCTAAATCTCTACAGGGCATGCTTTCCTCTTCTATCTTCCTACAGTTCTCTCCCTTCAACCTAATCACCTCTCACCCACCTTTGAGATCCTCCACTTCTCTGCTTCCTCATTTCTCTTCCCTCTCTACAGAATGGACCAGCCCGGCAGCCTAAGGATGTCCTGCGGGACATGCAGCAAGGATTAAAGGACGTTGGGGCCAATGTTCGTGCTGGGATAAGTGGTTTTGGAGGTGGAGTAGTCGAAGGAGTCAAAGGTGGAGTATCCGCCCTCACTCACACAGCTGTAGTCTCCAAGCCAAGAGAGTTTGCCAGTCTTATCAGGAACAAGTTTGGCAGTGCAGATAACATTGCTCACTTAAAGGACACACTTGAGGACGGAGTCGGGGGCCACTCTGAGGACGTCCCCACTCCTCGAGCCCTGAGTGGAAGTGCCACTCTGGTCTCCAGCCCAAAGTACGGCAGCGACGACGAGTGCTCCAGCGCCACGTCCGGCTCCGGAGCAGGCAGTAATTCTGGTGGGGCGGGTGGAGGAGGGGGGCTGTTAGGTCCAACAATGGGGAGTCCCAGACTGGACGGACACCACCACCACCATCATCACATGCACAGCTCTTGGGACTCTTTACTTGAGGGCCTGCAGGAGATCAAAGCCAGTCAGGCACACATGGAGGATGCCATTGAGGACATGAAGGGTCAGCTGCAGAGTGACTACTCCTACATGACACAGTGCCTGCAAGAAGAGAGATACAGGTACATGTCCAAAAAACACATAAACAAAATAGACTCACTACCTTCTTCACAAGGTAGTTCCCTTGAGGGATAAGGCTGGCGATATTCTATGAATAGATCAAAACCAACAGTACATCAACACACATCAATCCCTGTGTGTAAATTTAAGCCGAAACCCCATTTGTTCCTATTGAAATGCTTAAAATGACTCACAAATATAAATATTAATTTTAAAGAACAAGACAAACTAATTGAACTTGCTTTAACAGCTGGGCACGGTAGATTTGACAAAATTCTCCCACACAAAAATAAAATTTCCGTTCTCTCTGGGACTATTTTCATTTGTGGATTAATTCACATTTAATGTGCTAGCAAGTATTTACAGGAGCTGGATGCTAAATGCAGGATTAGTAATGGTATTAAAAAATAAAACCGCAGTGCCCATGTTCATCATAATGAAGAAACATGTCAGCCAGTACAACAGTGTCACTAATTAATGTGCTTTTAAAAGTTTTTGGACACAATGAAGAACTGTGGCACAGAGGGATAAGCTATAAAAAGCATAGGACACACACAATACTTCACTTTAGAGGATATGTAAGAAATGAAGGTTTAAGTATTTATGATCTTTTGCATTATTTTAAAGATTCCTGGGTATGTGTGTTTTGTGCTGTATATTCAGGTATGAACGACTTGAAGAGCAACTGAATGACTTAACAGAGCTGCACCAGAATGAGATGACTAATCTTAAACAGGAACTTGCCAGCATGGAGGAAAAAGTCGCCTACCAGTCGTATGAGAGGGCGAGAGACATCCAGGTATGAATTAATGAAACTTGGCTTCAAATTTTCAAATTTCTCTAAATTGAATATTCAGAACTTTATAAGAAACAGTCAAACAAGTTTTAAAAATCAGGTTATTGATACAGAGAAAAATGCTGGTTTGATCAGATTGGATCGACACAACATACCTACCATCACTAGATTCTGATTTAAATGCTGCTGAATCCTGATTGGTGTACTGACATGTATGACATCATGTCTGCTCCAAATGAGCCCCACCCACTTTTACTCATGTGAAGAAATGAGACATAAAGTAAATACAGAAATCTCTTTTATGTAATTATCAAAACCTCTCTAACTTAGGCAGAAAATAGTGTGCTCATGTAGGAACCAGCTCTCCTAATAAAAAGTTGATTTAAGAAAAGTAAAGGTTTTCAGGGCCTGCAAGAATGCCACCGTGGTTTACACGCTCTGTGTGGATTTGTACATGCAGGAAGCCGTGGAGTCATGCCTGACCCGCATCACTAAGCTGGAGCTGCAGCAGCAACAGCAGCAGGTGGTCCAGTTGGAGGGAGTGGAGAACGCCAATGCTCGAGCTCTGCTGGGGAAACTCATCAACGTCATCCTGGCGCTCATGGCCGTGCTGCTGGTCTTCGTCTCCACCCTGGCCAACTTCATCACCCCACTGATGAAGACCCGAGCGAGGGTGGCCGCCACCGTCCTGCTGACCTTGCTGCTGTTCATCCTGTGGAAGCAGTGGGACTTTGTGGAGCCGTGGCTGCTGCCCAGCTGAGCTACCTGCACGAGGGACACTCCAGTGGGGACCAGAGCGCAGAGGCTGGTTTCAGCTCAATCACCACCACTTAAGGATGGACACTGAAATAGAATGACAGCCACTGCTTGTTCCCTTGGAGTGAAAAGCTGGAACATCACAGGACAAAAAAAGGCACTTTTAGTAGAGGACTGGACAAGAACTGGCCAACAAAGATTTGAGAGGTGTTCAAAAGTAAAAAGAACAAACTATCTGCTTGCCAAGCGATAAAAGACATCATCTCATCTCATGCAAATCTATTGGTGTTGATGGCCAATCATTGATTGCATTGCTGTCACCAAAAAACTATGTTTCTTGGAAAAAATCTTTGAATGGTCCTTTTTTAATTATTTATGATACATGAATTACACTGACTAGAGCAACTTACAATGACTATAAAATACTGATCCCGTTGCTGTAAACTTCATGTTGAAGCTATAGTATATGTAGGAGGAAAAGGGTTTTTTCATGAATGTTATGTGCTCATGCATGTCCTTATATGTGCACTACGATGCATCTAGCTGGCATGAGTTATCATTTCATTAATGACAAAATTAATCTTCTATTATACTGCCATTTTGTTGTCAGGATTACAGCGCAGAAATGTTAACATTCCCGGTGTGTTTCACAGCCTGTTCCGGTGTTGAAGCAGTGCTTTTAGACGCAGTTCTTTCTTTTCTGTCTTTTCCTTGAAGTCAAATGAGCTGTTACAAATCAAAAATGCTGATTTTAGCAACAGGTTCATCATAAGAACCGTAAAATCTCCTCTGTCCATAAATGCTCTTTCATAACCACCATTGTAGAACCACTGTTACCCACAGTGTCAAAATAACTGGCATGTCAAATTGTATCAAAGTTTATATCCAGTTTGCAAAAAATAATTGCTGTTTTATTAAACAATGTAAGAAATAAATGATTTCATATATTAGGCTGACCGCATCTTTTTGCTGAGACTGAACTTTCTGATTGAAATGTTCTCAGAATGTGTAACAGATCAAAACCTGCCATCAAATAAGATATGGGATCAATGGTATGGCGCCACCTTTTACAGTAAGAAGGCAACGTTTATTAGGAATTCAGAAATCTTTACAATTGGCTTGATTTTTAATGGTAAAATAATTTTAAACAAATAAATCCAAAACTATATTAATCTGTTTAAGCTACTGAAAGGATCAGCTTTTGGGTTGCTCAATTTAAAAAGTTCTTGAAAAATCCCTGATTGGACCGTATGGTCTCTCACCTTTTGAAAAAGGGTTGCAAAGGATCTGGAAAAAATTCAGTTGAATAACAACTTATCAAGCATTTAGGAATGATTTACCTACATCTGCAATGGCACTGTCACTTATGCTCATAAATAAGCACCAGTCGAAAGAATTTTTAAAAACCTGGCAACTTGAACATTTAAAGTTTAGTTTAAAATAATGTCTTATTTCTGCACGATAATGATGTATTTACCTCTAATGAAGCTATTGGTTACAACTTATAAACCCGTAAGTTAAATGGGTGCTTATTAGACAGTTGAACTGAATTAATTATAGTTGGCTAGTTTAGAGAGAGTTGAGCTAGAGCAGAAATTCTTGTTACTACCATGCATATTAACTTCATGCAATAAACAACTGGAATGACTGAAAAAATTAATTGCAATTACACCGAATGACTGTTGACTTTACATAGTGTGAACAGCTGTTGAGGAAACACTCTTTAGCAGTGCTTCATAAAAGTATAGTTGACATTTAGCCTGACAAGTTATATTATTGTGTTTAATGTCTGAATAAGAATACAACAGTTTCATTTTTGTGTCTTGACACAATTCTGCTTTTGTGCCTCTGTGGTTAAATAATTTCATTTTACTAAATGTTTGCTAAACAGCTGTCACTCTAGCGTCAAGTGTTTTCTATAGGAATATGCTAGCTTTAGCTAAGATGCTAAGCTATTGTAATAGTGGCAAAGAGGCGTAGAGTCATAGAGTCAGTGAAATGTTTTACTGAAATACCTTCTGTTTTTTAATACATTAACAGTTAAGAGGTAGATTCATGATTAGAGCAGGTCGGTGTTTTGATCCCCAGCTCCTCCAGCCTACATGTCAAAGTGTTTTCAGGGCAGATTTGCTCCTCCGTCACCAGTGTTTGCATGTGTGTGTGAGGGGGAATGCTGGTTTGTGGTACAAAGCACTTTTGAGTGGTCAGTAAGACTAGATACAAGTGGTCCATTTACCAATACAGTGTGGGATATATCTTTATTTCCAGATGTTGCATCCAAATTTGTTCAAGCTTGATTTATTTATTTTTGGGCTTTGTTATGCCTTTATTGATAGGGATGGGGTTTATTCTATGGCAAAAAAAGTTATAATGGTACATTAGTGAGAAAAAAAATGGGATAGGGATCCAGTTCACAGACGAAAATTGAAATAATCTTCCAAGATTAATGCTCTCTCATCAAGTCCATCTTTGTCCGGACCAGATTATAGTTACTCTAGACTGCAAATCCTTAAGAAAGCATTTATAAAAGGTTTCAGATCACGTGTTTCCATCTGCTAATCCTAAATTCCTCCTCATTGTATTTATTTGTTATGATGTTGAGTTTGTAATGACGATTGTTTACATATTTTTCCTGACTTTCTAAAGATGAATCCTCCTCTAATGCTGTTAACATACAGTAGCTGTTGCAAGTTCTATGATGGCTACGTGAGTAAAACTACATGCAAAATGTTCATAACAAACATTCCTCCATCTTTCAAAATATTTTACAATGACTGCTTGATAATGAACACAACTCAAAAAAGTTTCAAATTTGCTTTGTCTTTTTAATAATTACCATCAGGCAAAACCCATATGATCATTACATTTATGACAGGTATTCTTACAGTACAAGACAGAACTCAAGGGGATCAGAGCCAGTGGCGTGGCCACACCTGACCGCTAGAAAGTAAGACATTCATCGTCATTAGATTGTTCCAACTTTTACATAGAGTTCACAAATGTATTTTGCATTTGACTCGTATCAAACACAAGTTTTTCTTGATTACCTAGCAAATTCTAAAGACCTTGATAAAAACAGCAGTAGAGTAGAAAAAAAACATTGTATAACAAGCAGAATTCCTGAATTTATCTTAATTTCCTGTCAAGATGCAAGATGTACAATATATTGCTTTCAGGTGCTCAACTCAAAAAGGGTATCTCAAGTCTCCTAACAACACATTCTTCAGTATCGCAGTCTGCCCCTTTCACTCACGTCTTCTATCTCCTGCAGTTAAAACACAAGCAGTGTCTCCAGCGCGGGCGCAGACTTGTCTTACCGTTCCACCACAGGGGGAGCTGCCGTTTAAAAAGGATACAGGAGCTAAAGGATGAACAATCACAAAGATAGGACCAACAATATTTGCCCCTCCTCGAAAGTGCAGCTTTCCATCACTCATCTCAATCAAAGTGTCTGAAACTCATACTTTTTGCTTCTTTTCATGGAAGTGAAACACAAAGTGACTACAAAATAAACTAAAACAAAAACTATTCCTGCTCACTGAGAGCGCAGGACACAGTATCCAGTCATAGCAGTACACTTGAGGAGGACACGATGAAGTACAAATGACACAGGAATGAGTATTAAAGTTTCCAGAAGTGACATTTCACAATAATTAAAAAAGCTGAACAGGAGGCAGCACAGAGTCTGGACTTCAGTTGGTTCTGTCAATAGATTAATCTTTATTCAAGTGGAACTACACAATGATGTTGAAAAATGTACCTCTTATAGTTTTTAGTGCATTGGCATCAAATGTAGTTGTATATATAAAAAGCACACAAACAACATTATTGTTGTAAAAATGCTCCAAAATCCAGAATCCGTGTTGTCTTTGAATGTAAAATGCTGTCTCAGGAGAGCGCCCAGTCAGTTCGAGACTCACCACACATGAGCCTGATTATCAAAAAACATGGACACACAACTCAGTGTTCAGCAGGACAGAGTCGGACCTGCTCCCACAGCCTGTGAGCCATCAACCAATGTGCTGGTCTCACAGGCTGAGAAACCCACGGCCTCATTTATGAAAAGGTTTTGTTTTATTTATTTATATTTTTAGTTAAAATCTAACATAATCCAAAAATATCAAATAGAACATTTTTATTTAAATTCACTGATTATTTTTCCCGGGCAACTTTACAGTATATATACCTTTACTTTTGTTTTTCCCATCTGGATTAAGCTGCTAAAATTTACCTACTGACTCATGACTGCGGCTGTCCCACTGCCCTCATTGCTATCTTTTTTTAGTAAATTATTTGAAAGTGATTGTTTAATGACATCTGGGAAAACATTGGAGAACATTTTCATAAATGCAGCCTTTAGTTGACGCGGACAGGTCGACATCACAGCGAGAGGTACCTAGGCAGACCTCTGGGTGTAGAAGAGAATATAGGCCTGAGTGTTGCACACTTCCTCGACACTGCAAACCTTCATCTCAGAGTCATTACAGTGGACCCAGAATCCTGGAAAGACAAAAAAAAAAGAAAAGAAAAGAAAAGAAATACATAAAAAATAAAAATAAAATAAATATGCAACAGGACAATAGGACTTCAAAGGTCGACCTGGATCAAGTCCAGTCTCTTCCTCACCTCCTTCTGTATTGTAGCAGTATGCGGTGTAGTGCCCTGAGCCAAAGCCTTTACCATGATGCATAACTACAGCAGACAGATCGTAGGTGTAGCCTCCTCGGTGGACAGAGTGACCTGAGCCTGTGCAGCAGTATGGTTTGATGTTCAGAACTTGGTCAAAGGCCACATGGACGCCGATTTTCTCCCTATGGTTCCGCCCCGACCATCTGCCACGCAACAGTGACTTGTTAGCATTATGACAAATATAAATGCTCTCTGCTCTCAGCTTCAGAATCACAACAATAAACAAGACTGGGCTCGTCACACTGTAGGAGATGTGTAAGTTGTGTAATTCGAGGCAAACAGCCTGAAGAGAAACTTGCCTGAAGCGTTTGAGGTGCAGCCGTAGAACCTGAGGTAAACGGTAGATCAGAAGCTGCTTACGTGCCTCTGACAGAACTAAGGGTTTGTGGGATGATTTCCGTCTTCTTCCTGTCGAACAACGAAACAATGAGACAGATGGAGAGTTATTCCACAAATCAAATCAAAGGCAATGCAAACATGAACTGCTCAAACAGCAGAAGCTTGAATGGAACATTTTTAACCCTGAAAACTGATTTAAAATAATGTCTTCAAAACAATTTCAATCAACTTAAACTTTCCATTTTATGAATTTACTTCCTGAAAAGACAGTCTTCATCCTTTTATTTAATGTCCTTTAAACTACTCTCTGCGGCTATGAATGTCTTTTGCACTCAAAGTCCAATTTCCCCCTCTGATGTAACTATTTGCTTAATTATGTGAAAGTCAGCACTATTATATACCAGCATCCTGAATTAATTTCTATTGATTCAACTCCAAAGCCTTCCAAACCAGCACGCTCTGTGTAAGGCCTGCGCTATGAGGAAAATCCACAATGTGCAATATCCTTGTTTAATATTGCGATGACATTATGACTTGTGATAAACAAGTATTTAAGACCCCAAAAGTTGAATGTCTATGCCCACTGAACAAAAAAATAAACATTATTTCTAACATGCTTTTGTTGAATAAATTGCACATGAATACCATGCCAGCTGACCTTGCAGTCACACCCAAATTGACACCATTTAATCTGAAGTTAGCAGACGGCTAGCTGGGTCTTCATCTGACAGGTAAAAATGGAGAGAATGCATTTCCAGTGTTTCCAGTGTTGAATCTAATCCATCAATGTTTGCATGATAAACATTATTCATGGCATGTGTTGATAAAATTGTGATGACAATGAAAAGGAAATGTATTGGTCAGTATTACTTTACTGGTATTAGACATTGTACTTACTGTTGCAGTGGTTGCAGGCATAGATGCTGCCTTCAAGAGACTCCATCTCTGTAAACTTGGACAGCATCTCAGTGAGGGTGCAGCTGCGCTGGTAAGCTGTGGAGCCAGAGCCTTTGCCTATGCTGTGGTATCGCTCCGGAAACTCCAAAGACAAATCCCAGAATGGCTCAACTGTGTTAGACTTGTGCTTACAGGACAGACACGTCACCTGAAAAATACACAGTGCGAAGAGAAAGAACAACAGGTGAGGACGCCAGCCGCATGTGGACGTCATGGTTTTAAGGGAAAATGAGTCTGAGTCTTCATTTTAATAATGCAAGTCATTTTTTAAAAAGAAAATATCCAGTTATTTTAAAATGCAGTTGATTGTTGTGTGAAGAAATAAAAAGTAGAAGCCAATGTATCTCTGTGGATTACACTATTCTGTAATCACAGGGTTTAAATCAGGAATGCTGCAGTCTGAAAGTCTTTTTTAAAAGGATATACAACATTATTAAATTCAAAGTACTTGGACTCATTCCTTCACTGTTATGAAATGAGAGGAAGGTTTGGGACAAGGGCTTTCAGGTGTAGACAGTCAGCAGCAAGAAAACCCAGAATGCTGAAGGAAAACAAATTAGGCAGGTCATATTATTCCAGATTTAAGGAAAACATATTGCCAGTTTTGCTGTGCAAAGATGAAATTCTGATTTAGCTCATTGCTGCTGCTGCATAAGGGAGTGTAATTGTTACAGACTGTTATTACAATAACGGTCTATAATGCTATTAGTCATTATGCCAGTGTTTTGTGAAAATACATAAAAGTGCTGTTTATTTTGTTGAGGAATTTGGGTCATGGTAATCACAATCTAAAATGTTATTAATGGTACATATCTGATGAGTTGACAGTCTCACCTGGCTGAGTAGCTGCCCATGAAAGATGGTGTTAAGAACCTTTAGCACTTGCTTGGATAGTTTCCTCTTTGTGATGGGGATAACTATCCTGCGTTTGGACCCCTCTGTGTCCAGCTCCTGCTGCACTTTGTCCAGCAGCTCACACAAGAACTCCTGGGCGTCCTGCTGGTCGTAGCCTCGGAAAGCTGGGATTAGGTTCCACACAGAGTGCAGCATGGCAAAGGGAGACACTAAAGACCACCGACCTGACCACATGACCCTGAAAAGTGTATGCAACTCATGGCACAGAGACACCTGCTGACGGGTGGAGCAGCGGGGCTCCTTGGGCTG
>MDSQ01000251.1_pt1 | contig 11929 bp, 8 predicted proteins | sample 1008251 | NCBI WGS metagenome assembly MDSQ01 (sample SAMN05526597, study PRJNA338239) | gut metagenome | isolation source: Hindgut content | host: Naso unicornis | place: Saudi Arabia: Red Sea | collected 2016-05
TGTTTGTTTGTTTGTCTTGCTTTGTTTTGCTTCTCTTTATTAAGATTGTTTTTACTATTACTTTACTATTTAACTATGTATACGTGTTGTGAAGCACATTGAGTCTGCCTTGTGCATGAAATGCACTATATATACATTTAAATTGAAATGAATAGTGACAGGTGACATCAGTATGAGCTGATTAGCTGTCACTCAGCTCAAGCTCAAGCTGAGACGGACCGCTTTACTCCGATGCAACTTTCCTTACAACTATTTCATCTCAGTTCAAATAGGACTTTAAAAGGAGGGTGACAACAAACAAAATAAAAAGTCGAGCAGGCGCAAACAGCCTCAGTGAATTTTCTTCACAAGTCTCATGCTACAGCTAACGTTAGCTTGATAGCTCATTAGCAGAAGTTACCTACTGCAACTTTAGATTGATTTCAGGAATTCTAACCAGCACCATTACTCAGAAAAAATTACTTTACTATGTTGACCCACATTTCATGTCTGTAGTCAAAATCCAAAAGCACACATACCAGCTGTCACATAAACATGTGTAACTCAGGTGCTAATCATTAGCAAGTGATGCTATTTGTGATATATACACACAAAAGTTATTGCTTGAACCTACTACCACTATTACTGAACCCATTACTGCGCAGAAGGTATTGAATGCACATCACTCTGTAATTTGACAGACAGGATTTCAACTGCTGACTACATGCACCACTCAGGAAGGCTTTAAAGATGTCCTCTGCTTGCTATGAAGAAGATAAGATAAGGTGGACATGATGCTGATTTACATGAAATCAATGAAAAGAAAAGTAGGTTATCAGTCTGAAAACATATGGAAAAATGGTCTGTAACAGATTAAACAAGCTAAAATTTCCCCCTGCTGACTTGTGTGGGCCTTCAACGGAATCAAACGTTCACCGTCGGGTCTTGTAAATTGTCATGTTTGTGTATTGATATACTGTTACTGTTATGTCTGCAGACTGGGCCTGCTGGGGTTTCTCTCTTCTTCTGTTATTACAGTGAGGGGCTGCAGTTGAGTAAATGTAACTGAGGTGTGTCTTCGTGCATGTGTGTGGTTGTGTTGCTACACTGTGTGTGCTTTGAGGTGTTTGATGTGACCTCATTAATTGAAGGACATTGAAAATCAAAGTGTCTGTCTCTTTCTGTTTTTCACTCACACTCTTTCTTCTCTTTGTTTCTGTCTTCCTCTGCAACACCTCTTCACAGTCTCGCACAATCTCAGGGTGCTAGATTGGTGTGAAATGTGTTTCTTTGAGCGGCAATGCATTGTTTGCTCATGTGGATGCATGTGCAAGTATACAATAAATCAGTGTGTGTTTGTATGTGTGTAACCTTGTGTTTTGTGTGGCATTTTTCCCCTTGCAACTCCATGGTCTAGAATAACTGTCATCACCCAGCCATAAAGCGGGTGCCTGTTACTCCCATTTGTCCCAAACAGACACGCAGAGGTGAATAACTCAGGTCAACATCCATGCAGATCAACACACTGACGTCACACACTAAATTTCATCAAGATTGTCCCCTTTCTCAATTTTGGTACACACATACAGGCTTATTTTTTTTGCATTTGGAGACTGCCAGGCTAGCAGTTTCACCCTTTATCCTATCTTTAAGCTACGATAAGCTGCTAGCTGGAGGTTCATGGTTAGACTTTAAAATAATACTTAAGCAAATACAGTACTTAGAGTGAGTGGGACAGTGTGTTTTATTGTTTTGTCTAAAGGGACCCTTAAAAAAACTTGGTAATCGCGACACTTCAGTGACAGTTTAATGCAATGACAGCTCCCCTGCCAAGTCTCCCTCTTTCCCTCGAGCACTTTCAATCAGTAGGAAAGAGAAAGTTTACTGCTCCTCTCTTGCTGAGCGTGTGCTAGTGAGGCTGCATGTATAGTCTTGCAGGATGACTTCATACCAACAACGGGTGTTCTCATTATGCCTGGGTGCTGGCGGGCTTTTCAGATTGTCTCTGCTCTAGGACTTCTTGGCAGGTCCCAAACAGCAGAAAGACAGAAAGAGACGAGGCTCAGCTCTCAGGACGACACACTCGCTGCAGGGCAGAATTAAAGACAATGATATAAACCACTTGGAGGAGCTTCACTCGAGTTGTTCTTTTTTTAGCAGTGTCCCAGCCTGGCAGGGTTATTATCCTAGCCTGCGCTGGATGTGTGCAGCTATTACTAAGTGTAAATCTTTTCTGTTTGTCCTCCAACAAGTTGGAACGCCTCAGTCCGCTGTGTGTGTCTTTCGGATGTTAACGAGGGTTGTTCCAAGCAGTTGACTAACAGAGTTTGCTACCAGCTGCAGCAGTGAGCAGGTGTGGAGCTGTATTCTTCACACTGACTCCTTCTCTAATCCTCTTCTCTGCCCAGGGGCTGAAGAAGCAATTTCATTATTACAAATAAATCCACTAATAACACTGTTGCGTTTGAGCTGAAGGTGTTAAAAATGTCCTGACTCATCAAAAGCAGGCCACAGGTTCCCTGTATTATTAGTTTTTTAGCATTTTTACAATAAAGAAAATTCAGCTTTTCGGCACATTTATTTGTTTTGTAGCAGTTTATATATGACTGCTGCCGCTGGTGGTGCTACTGATGAGGAGGTGAGCCATCATGCGCTGACTTGTTCAGAAAAAATATGCAAGCTGTGAGGTAATGTAAGAGGAAAAAGCAATAAAATGACGTTAAAGGGAGTGTTCTTGTAATTTTAACATATACATCTGTTACAAAATGAGTTAAAAAGCAGGCTGCAGCAGGTAGAAGTGCATTCAATTCAGATTTTCAGTGACAGCGACAAGTCATATGGCAGTGATGGCTTTTTAAAAACACCCTAGATCACGAACTTCAAACTGAAACTTTTGAACACTTACTTTCAGTTTGTTATGTCTATTATGGCCATGAAAATACTTTTTCAGACACTTAAAACTTGCTTTAGATGGTTGAGTTAAAGTCAAGAGTTGCATCTAATTGCAATTTTTTAAGTACTTTACAAAATGCAAGTACTTAACAAGGGACTTTACTTGAGTAATTCCATTGAAGCTACTGTTTGTGTCTTGTCCTCTAAATTTCAAAGGTAAATATTGTAATTTTTAATTAACATTAAGTGATAACAATTATGTGGCATGCTAGCATTTCGAGTAACATCCCTGTAAGCAAAGATTTCAGTACCACTTGATGTAAACCGCAAAGGGCAGCAAAGCACTGCAGTGAAGGATCTTTTTTAAAGCAATTTAATGTATCAACCAAGTTACATATATAGCATGCTTGCATTGATGACCTGGTTCTGTAACGTCCAATCTCTGACTCACATTAATCACGCTGGCTGAAATCCACCTGCCACTTGTGCTGACAAGGCCAACAGGGGCAGTAACTCTTGCTGGATTATAACTGTTTCAGGTGACTGGACAGTCTGATCTTCCATCCCTCCCCTCCTCTCACCGCCAGCTGCCAAACAGTCAATAAAGCAGCCCAAGCCTTCGTAAACTACACCCCCGGGTGATAGTGATCTACTGTGCAGGCTAGTAAAAATGTTTTTCTGTCCCTCTCACTCTCTACTTTTCTCTCTCTCCACCTTCCCTTGTCTGTTATTATCATCAGTCAGGTACCTTTGACTCATACAGAGGGACACGCCTTTTATTAAGAGCCCTTGGCATAAGCGTGAGTGTTAAGTACACCACATTTTACACTGATGTCAGACAGCTGTAAGCACATTTGGGCTACTGTTTTGCAGATTATCTGCCGGCCTGGCATGTTAAGGACTAATTCTTTTAATACTTTGCGCTATACCCAGGTGTGGCCCGGGACACTACAGCACAGCTGACACAAACCATTTAGCAGAAAACATCCTAGCTGTCTTCTCTTCTTCTCTATTTTTTTTCTCCGGTTTGACTTGTTCACCTGAATTGCCTGCTTTCTGATCTCACACGTCAGCACCCCGACCGGAGACAGCATCGACGCGTTATGTGATGTCCGATTGGATTCCTCCAAACTTTCACCCTCTCTATCTTTCCACTGCAGGGCTGCTGCTTTTTCTTTCTTTTTCTTCTCCGGAACCCCCTGTGGTCCACACGCCCTTGCCTAAACAGACTACCCACATTTAAATGAATAGGGGAACTTGCATTTTTTACTGTAATGCCTAATTAGTCTGAATGAGGCCTTGTAGAGATACAGTAAATCTTATTGGGAGAGGAACTTTCTAACCTCAATCACCCTCAGAGAAGAATCAATAAATTTCAAAATAAAACAACACAAAACTCTACAACATTAAACAATGGAAAAACATGCAGCCCTGTGTGTTTAAGCACATTGCACTGCTGAGGGTTGCTAAACCACTTGCTGAAGTATGAGTGATGACCCACTCATAAACTACTCTGTTATCAATTAGTGCAGCTGGTGTGGAGCATCTTGACAACACAGACGGGTGTAAATCACACAAGTCTCGTAATGTGTGAGAGAGTGCGTGTGTATTTTTGGGATGAGTAAAAGTTTTGCTTGCCAGCATGTCTTCATGTGGATAGGCTCTCTTCTTGGTAAACCAAAGCTCCCAGGGCAGAACTGCTGTTTGTCAAATGAGAGACTTCCACTGTGGGTTAACTGAAAACATCAGGGTTCTGGTCAGAGACACAGAGACGCTGTCTTCTGGGAGACAAAACAAAAACACGTCTTGGAGGGACAGGACATTTGTTGAATGAACTGAGCTACGTGGAGGTTTCAGAGAAAATTCTGGAGGCAGCAAATTCTTGGTGAATAAAGCTTTTCCAAAATCAGGCTGTTGTTGGTTTAACTTAACTCACTCCAGCCTTCACCCCTTTATCAGGATTAAAGATCACATTTCTGTGTTCATAGGCAGCTTGACCTTTGTTCTTCATCCACCCAAGAACTTCTTCCTCCCCTCACCCCTCTCATATGGCCAACAGCCGATTTTCTGTGATTGCATTCTCACACTGGGGCACAAAACTTCAAATTCACTCGAAAACAGAAGCTGGGACATTCGTGTCACATGTTACTGTGCTTTTGTGTGTCGCTGAGCGAAGACATGTTTGCCTTAGGCCTGAAAAGACATAATACAAAGGAATGCAAAGTGAGGCCACACCATGACACACACTACTGTCTTCTGGCCAGCCCAGGGCGGTGTGCACATTAACACCCTGCCAGCACCTTGCAATGAAACTACTGACGGAGCTCTGGGCTGGTCCAAACACAACAGGAATTGGACTTTTATATTTTTGAAATCATTAATTCATCCTTATTATGCACAAGACAAGGGCTAATGTCATACTAGATGTGTGGCAGTGGCTTCAGTGCAGGTGTTAGCATTTTAAATTCAGTATTTGTGTGACATGCGCGTGATCTCACAGCATGAGGTAATGGCAACAGCAAGGTCAAAGTCGAAATGAAAACCCAAGAAGTGGAGCAAGTGAACAACTATAAAAATACACATACATCACTTTACAACAGCCAGGCATACATAGGCAGGAAATGCAAACATTGCTCACACACAGGACAGGTTTCTTTACACACTCTCGCAGAGATAAATCTATCCAAGAATCTGTCTGTCTGTTGAATATCAGACTGTTCCTCCACAATATAGATCATTGAAAGGTAAATAAAATCATTTTATTTCTCTGTAGGGTCCTTTCCATAATGTTGTCGGACACTTGACAATAAGATTTTGAGCTTGTCAGTGGCAAAAACAAGAACTTTTAGTGGACTTTCATTGATAGTGCAAGATCGCCCAGAAGGATTTCATTGCAGACCATTTGCAGCTGCCAGCTGCGTCACTCTTTCTCATACTGAATCAGTTTCAAAATTTGTCATCACTCTGACACATAAACATGGAAAAATATGGTTCAAGTTGAAAAATACTGAGGTTTTTCAGCAACTTTCCTCAACAAATTGTAAATAAATGGCATTTATTTACATATTTAACCCATGCATTCATGGCAGGGGCTTCAGTTCAAAGTGTTAAATTGCTCATCATGATTGAAACAGCCACACGCCATTTTTGCACAGAGGTCATGCAATAGCACCACAACAAAGTCCTTTCATTTCACCAACTTTGTTTTGTACACTGAACCAAACAATGTTGGTGAAATACCCAGTGTGTCCCCAGTGTGTGACTTTAGATGGCATGATGGTGTTGTGAGACAAAGAGGCTTATGTTACGTATAACATATAAAGCAGTGCTTTCTGAACAGTAACAACTGCATGACATGGCGTTAACAATCATTTACTGTGCCTGTCATGTGGTGGTTGATCTTGTCCCGTGCTTGAAGGAGCTGCAGGACCTCCGCTCTCAAGGTTGCAGACATTTTCTGTTGCTGTTCTTCATTTTTGAGTTAGCTGTTAACTGCTGCTAGCTGTTTTTCAATTTCCCACCAGTGTGTCACACTCTTAACATACACCCAGAAGTCAATATGGATTCTGTTACAGTCTCCTTTACCAGCTTAACACAGACCCCCCATTCTGCCTTTATAACTTTTATATTAAACCAGTGGCGGACTTAGGTTGTTTGGAGGGCAGGGGCAAAAAATTAAAAAGGACACCTACTGCGTGACATGGGGCCATGAGACAGTTTCACACCTCTCTTTTTTGTCATTCTAAAGGGCAGTTCAGTATGCTTTTTTCTTAACAATTGTGGCAGCACGGCACTTCCTAACGGCACCCTTTTCCATTGAAAGTGTACCTTAAAAGGCACTGCATCACGTTTTTGCCACTTGAAGGGAACCCATTAGGACACATTGTCATATTTTCTTGTTCTGAAGGTCAAATCATCATAAATTACTTAACAAAAGGGCACCCTAGAGGGCACTAAGTCATGTTTTTGCTATGTAAATGGAAGCCAATAGGGTACTTTCTCTCTTTATCACTACTCTAAACAGGGCCCTTTAGCACACTTTATTAAAACACAGGGGCATCTTGGAGGCCAATCGCCCCCTCTGCTCACTCCCTGAATCAGCCAGTGTATTAAACAGTAAGGCACAATAATTCTGCCTTGAACAGGATGTGCATAAGATGCTGCACTCACACACTGATTGCAAAACAACTGGGAGCAAACTGGGAGTAACTTGCTCAAGGACTCTTTGACATCCAGATTAAAAGAGCCAAGGATCAAACCTGCGACCTTCTAATATGCTCTACCTCCTGATGTTTAATCCATGCCAGTTCAGTGTAACCTGACATCACTGAGCTTTATTGTCCAACAGCATCCAGCTCAACAGATGTTTAGTACAACTATTCTGGTCTTGTCTTTCTGCAGCTACATATCAATATGCCACAGAGAAAGCCTGCTCCAAACAGGTGTTCCCACTCATGCCTGTGAGATCATGCTTTGAGAGGGAGACGTTGCAGCATCGGGTTGGGAAGATGGTTCTTTCTTCCATATTACTCCTCCTTATCCCTCATCCCTCTCTCCATCTGGGGTTCTATCTGTAACCCAGCTTCTATCCATTACCACATCATCCATCAACAATAATGCCAAACAGTGTCTGTCTTTTCCCTTGTAATGCAAACCGAGCAATACTACTGCTCTGACATCCTTGCTACCCAGACACACGCGCACTGACTCGATCACTGTCACCGAATCCATCAAGTAAGTTATTTTCATGTTAATCACAGAGGCTTTATTGCCTCTGCTGCCCTCCTCACCTCTGACCAACCTGCCCACTCACCTCACTGCCCACTCTCAAAAGCTGCGATTGTCTCTTTACTCTCAGGTGCCTTTGGATGACTCTAGGACTGCATTGTTTACCTTTAGCTCCTGAGATGGGATCCATCCAACCACCCAGTCAGGTGCTTATCTGATGCAATGGACCATTGATCACCTTTTACCCTTTCAGTGAATCCACTCTCTGTTAGTTGAGTGGACAATCATCCACTTGGAAACCTAAAACTAACCTAATACTATATTGCTGCTTCAGAACTCAACGCTTGTTGGTGTGCTTCTGCTCCGTCAGACAGCATCCCTATAAAATACAAAGTGTATCAAGTTCGCATTGGATAAAATGGGATATTGCGCTCCATTTGAATTGCATTGATGCATGTACTGAGTTTAGAGTGTAGCCGTATAAACGCTATGGCAGCACTTTGGGTGATCATCCCACCAATGCGACAAAAACACAATGACGTCACCTGAAAATAAACAGAGAAGATGAAACAATGGCAATTTGCTCAAGATAAACTCTGTTTTATAAACTATGCTGTTAAGAAATCCCACCAACTATCTGATGCAACCCGCCTCATCCTGAGAAACCATTATAAGCTGATGGATGACTTTTCATCTGGGCTGTAAATATTTATACGTTGCACAAATCCAAATTCCATTAGGGGAGTAAACATAAATATATTTCTTTCTTAAGCAAGCATTTATTAAATAAAACAATGTAATTCTGACAAGGAGTTCAACTAAGTGCCACCATATGGTCAATGGGGGCTGTCAGAGCTGCATTGTTAGTTGTGTGCGCAGTCTGTTTCTGACAACAGCTTGACTCTCATCAACCCTTCATCTCCAAACACACCCACCAACGCAGCCTGGCCGAGGCCCAAACACAGGAACGGTTTGTAATTTGTCATGACTGTGTCAGAAATGAACCGATGTGTTTGGGGTTGTGGAAAACATCCACTGAAGAGGGGATGTGATGAAGGAATGGGTTTGTTGTGGGTGTCAGTGATACAACAAATGGCTCACACACGCTTATGTGACGTCCACATCCCTTTGTGACTAAGTTTATGTTAGTGCTAACAACCACAAGCCCAATGAGCGCTGAGGAGTGGAGGATGGTGGATTTTTTTGCTTTGCTCTTGGCAAGAAAATGATTTCTCTCTTCTAATGATGCACAATATTTCCATAGAAATAAATGTCAACTTTGCAACTTAAAAACAAATTTATGTAATACAGCTGTTGTTTAAGCAACCCTTTTTTTGAAAGTCTGTCATTGTCTGGGTTGGTTCTTAGAACGTCATCTGGTAAGGAAGAAGTGATTATTTTTTACTCAAGCAACAAAGAAAAGAGAAAAAGAAAGTCCAAGCAGGAAAATGTCCCAGTAGGCCTACTACTGTTTGATAGATGATCTAAAAAGTCAACGTGTCTTTAAACTTAACAGTTTATATGGCTGTGGGAGAGTAGGTTTCAAATTTTAACCAATTTTAAAAACGTGGAAGACCACAGACAATGATATTTTCAACTAATTTTTTTAACATTTCAATCCTCCAAATGCAACTTGAAAACAATGAAAAACTCCTGCACACTGTCTCGCTTTCTATTGGCCCATTTATTCACTTCACAGCGTCTTGGTCCAACTGACCTTCATCAGGTATCTGAGCATACACACTAGACGATTCCTCCAAACCACGAGACCTCACACCTGCCCTTTTTAGTAATAACATAACAGCTGATGCTAAAAGTTGCCGCTACTTTGTTAGCATTAGCCCATTCACTCACCTGTTACATCCAGCACCAAATTCTGCCCACGCCTTTTCCCCGTCAGCCCTTTTGTGGTTTGTCTTGCATCAGACTGCGTTGTTTCCACGACTCTACAAGATGGTCTTCATTTTTTATATTCCACTTGGCTCGGGGCATGGTTTTGTTTCTGTTCGTTGCCATGTTTGTAACTGTAAAAGTATACAACATCTGGTTGGTGATGCTTCCTGGTCTGCTCGCTCTCACTGGCTATTGCAGGTATTCCATCGAAGGCAGCCCGGCCTGGAATCATAGATAACAAATATATTTTATATTCACAATTTGTGATAGGGGAGGCTCTGACTAGATCGGGAGCAGTAAAATAATCATTTTGGCACCGCACAATAAACATGCAGGAAGCTGTCATTTCTGTCAATTAAAATAAGTCAAAGTTAACGGTTGGTTTTAAATTGGACACAAACAGAATCTCCTGGGTGAGAGTTCGGTGCTTGACCCGTCTTTGAACCTGTGCTGACTTTGTCCCTCTTACCAGACTTCCTCATTTGCTCCCATCATTGACCCACACCTTGTATTTTCACACTGTAAGTGGATTGTAATCCGGAGGTGCTTGACGACATAAAGGTACAGGTGAAAATGCACCTAAGATGCATTGAGAGTGGACTGTGATCCAATCACCCAAATCATGCCTGGGGGTCAAGTATGTATTGTGAACACACTGAACTTGATTTTAAGTGCAATTGCATTCTCAGTCAACAAACAACAGCTACGTGGATGAAGTAACACAACCTGCTTGTCCAAATATCTCCAACAACCAAGTGAGTGTGTGTCTTTTCTGGGTGACTGTTGCAATCTTCTGAAAATAACACCAAAGTTTTACAGCGCATATGTTGATTTGACACCAGTCCTCGCCAACACAGCTTCGCAGATAGATAGGCCACCATCTTAGTTTTTTGATTTCATTATGTTATTTTTTTGTTTGTTTGTTTTTGACCCATACAAATAAGGGGAGGGTGTGAAAAAGAAGAACTAAAACAAGAGAAGATGCTGGGAAGAGCAATCTGATCCAATCTCAGTGTGGACACTTGAGACACATATTAACACAATGTGAAAATTTAGTCAGTTTTAAAAATATTGAGATACAATTTGGGTAAGAGATACCTTTAAATGCAAATTGTAAAGGACTAATGGTTGTTTCAGCAAATTATGGTCGGCACCTAAAATTATATCTAAATGTAGGTCATACTAAGCTGCTTGCCAGAATGACCTACAAAAGTTTTTGGAAAGTATGATCTGAAAACAGTGGCAATTTGATTTATTCACAAGGTTTTTGCCAGGGAGCAATTTGGGCTTGAGTGTCTTGCCCAGGCAGATTTGACATATGGACAGAAGGAGGCTGGGGACTAACCCAACAACCTTGTGATCAGTGGATGACTCGGTCTACCTCCTGAGCCACATCCACCCCGGCTTCTTCACGCATTGCAGTGAAAAAATCTGCCAAAAATCTGATTTAGCAAACAGTATACCACCGGCTCAGAGAGAAATTGTATGTTTTGGTAAGTTTGAGCACCAAGTGCTGCATCGATTGAAAATGATCCAAGTTTGATTTTCAGTGGCTGTCAAAGCCTCCTGTGTGTATAAGTACACCTCTGTGTGCTCTGCAGAGGAGGCAGGGGGATGTGGTGAACGCCACATGCTCCCATTTGTGCGTTAGGGAGCTCATTAGCTACTGCTCGGTCCATTACTGGTTCCGGACTTCGTGGCACCAAACTGTCTGCACTCATTGCTTCTAAGAGGGTGGGGGGTGAGGCTACACGTTGCTCCTCTGTGCTCCCACGAGCCTGTGCAGATAGCATCACGCCAAGAGCCGCAGCAGTTGGACCCTGAAACCTAACCACTTGCACTCCCCCTCAACCCCCGACTTAATTAGGCCATAATTTTACTGTATGCCACAGTGCGGACATATCAGCAGTGTGGGGAGAGGGAGGTGGGTTGAACAGGGAGTAAACAGTGGTTCCAAAAGTCCCATTAAAGGATTTCAGCAGCTTTTCTGGGCTCACGTTGTCATTCATTCACCCACAAATGTGTTTCAGTGCAGGTCAGCATTTGTCAGTATGATCAGAGGTTTAAGATCAATAACTTTTAGAAATAAGCACCCCGAGAACTGCAGGTCTTAAATTTAAAAGGTGGTTTTGCCATCAGCTTAGAAAAAGTGCTTAATGTCTTTCAAGAGAGCAGCACACTGAAGTGAAGTGAGCCACGCTGCTTCAAGAATGAGTAAATGGGTAAATAGATTACCATTATGTCCTTCAGAGCGCTTTTACTGGAGCTCATCCAGTTGGCTTATTACTGAAAGAAACAATGTGTCCAGTGTGTAAGCATTACCTCGTCAAAACTTGGGCAGCCGGGCGATAAATGTTAGCACACACATAAACTTTTCACACTTTCACACATAAGGCGATGTTCAAATCGCTGGATTCACACTGACGACTGAAAATAC
>MDSQ01000252.1_pt1 | contig 11916 bp, 9 predicted proteins | sample 1008251 | NCBI WGS metagenome assembly MDSQ01 (sample SAMN05526597, study PRJNA338239) | gut metagenome | isolation source: Hindgut content | host: Naso unicornis | place: Saudi Arabia: Red Sea | collected 2016-05
CGTTCTTTTGTAGCGGGAGCTGATATTAGCGAAATGAAAGAGTTTTCAAGTATTGAAGGCAAAAAATTTAGTGTATTTGGAAATGATATTTTCTTAAGACTCGAAAATATGGCTAAGCCTGTTATTGCTGCAGTAAATGGTTTCTGTTTAGGTGGCGGTAATGAACTTGCAATGTCTTGCGATATTCGATTAGCCAGCCAAAAAGCAAAATTTGGTCAACCAGAGGTTGGTCTTGGAATTACGCCAGGATTTGGAGGAACACAAAGATTACCACGTATTGTAGGAATGTCAAAAGCTATGGAACTTACGTTAACGGGTAGAATATTTGATGCTAATACAGCAAAAGAGATTGGGCTAGTAAGCGAAGTTTATCCACCTGAAGAACTATTACCAAAAGCAATAGCTCTTGCAGAAGAAATTATGGCTAATGCACAAATTGCGGTAAAACAATCTAAGCGAGTTATGCGAATGGGAATTCATACTGATATTTACACTGCTGTTGCGTTGGAGGCGGATGCCTTCGGGGTATGTTGTGGCACGGAAGACAAGGTAGAAGGCATGGGTGCTTTTTTAGAAAAACGTCCACAAAAAAACTTTAAAAATATTTAGTTAAACGGAGGAATAGGATGAATAAAATTGCAGTAATTGGCAGTGGAACTATGGGTCTTGATATTGCACAAGTGTTTGCAAAAAAAGGATATAGCGTAATCGTTAGAGATCTTAACGAACAAATTATCCAAAATGCAAAATCTAAGCTTACTAAAGGGTTAGATAAACTTGTGACAAGAGGAAAAATGGATGAGGCTGCTAAAACTCAATTGTTAGAACATGTTATTTTTACTACAGAAATGAAAGATTTAGCAGATGCAGATCTTGTTATTGAAGCCGCAGTTGAAAAGTTAGAGATTAAACAACAAATTTTTGCGGAATTAGACAAGCTTTGTAAACCAGAGACTATATTAGCTTCTAATACGTCTTCAATATCAATAACAGCTATTGGATCAGCTACTACTAGACCTGATAAATTTATTGGAATGCACTTTTTTAACCCAGCTACAATTATGAAGCTTGTTGAACTTATTCGTGGTATGGGAACAAGCGACGAAACATTTAAAAAATTATATGATTTGTCGATAGAAATTGGGAAAGAACCAGTTGAAGTAAATGAAGCACCAGGATTTGTTGTTAATAAAATTTTAGTGCCTATGATTAATGAAGCGATAGATTTAGTATACACAAATGTTGCTACGCCAGAAGATATAGACAAAGCTATGAAACTCGGAGCTAACCACCCGATAGGTCCATTAGCACTAGGAGACCTTGTAGGTCTTGATGTTTGCTTAGCTATCATGGATACGCTATATAATGAAACGCAAGATAATAAATATCGTGCTAGTTTATTATTGCGAAAAATGGTTCGTCATGGTAAGTTAGGTAGAAAAACTGGGCAGGGATTTTTTGACTATTCAAAATAATTCGACCTAACTAGTAGAAATTATCCTAAACGATATTATAACATTGTGGAAGGATATGTAACTTGCTATTTAGGTAGTAAGATACACATTATATTAGTATACAAATTAAATTATTATAAATTATTATTAGATAAAGGAGATTGCAAAGTAGAACGCAATTCTCACCGCCTCGTAGAAGTGATGAGTATCCTTACTAAAATTAAACGAAAATCGAAAGGATTGATAGTTTGTATGAACTTTTTATTATCAGATAAACATGAGTTGCTAAAACAGTTATTTAGAGAATTTGCAGTAAATGAAGTACAACCATTAGCAGAAGAGATTGACGAAGAAGAAAGATTTCCTGCTGAAACTGTAGAGAAGTTAGGAAAATATGGTATGATGGGTATTCCATTCCCTAAAGAAGTTGGAGGAATGGGCGGAGACGTTCTAGCTTATGCTATGGCTATAGAAGAAATGGCACGTGTTTGTGGTTCAACAGGTGGTATTTTATCAGCTCATACTTCTTTATGTGTATGGCCAATCTATGCTTTTGGAAATAAAGCACAAAAAGAAAAGTATCTGCCAAAACTTTGCAGTGCAGAGTGGATTGGGGCGTTTGGTCTTACAGAGCCTAATGCAGGAACAGATGCAGCAGGACAACAAACTACAGCTGTTTTAGATGGCGATGAATATGTGTTAAATGGTTCAAAAATCTTTATTACAAATGCAGGTTATGCTCAAGTATTTGTAGTAATGGCTATGACTGATAAATCCAAAGGAACAAGAGGAATTACTGCTTTTATAGTAGAAAAAGGAACTCCAGGATTTAGAGTAGGTAGAAAAGAGAAGAAATTAGGTATTAAAGCATCATCAACTTGTGAGCTTATCTTTGAAGATTGTCGTATTCCAAAAGAGAATATGCTAGGAAGAGAAGGTAAAGGATTTGGTATAGCGATGCAAACTCTTGACGGAGGAAGAATCGGTATTGCCTCTCAAGCTCTAGGTATTGCTCAAGGAGCATATGATGAAACTCTAGCTTATGTAAAAGAAAGAAAACAATTTGGTCGTCCTATCGCAGCGTTCCAAAATACTCAATTCCAATTAGCGGATATGCACACTCAAATAGAGGCTGCAAGATTATTGGTTTATAAAGCAGCATTCTATAAAGATAATGGTATGCCATATTCAAAAGAAGCAGCTATGGCAAAACTTTATGCATCAGAAGTTGCTATGGCAGTAACTACAAAAGCCGTTCAACTACACGGTGGATATGGTTATACAAGAGAATATCCAGTAGAACGTATGATGAGAGATGCTAAGATAACTGAGATTTATGAAGGAACTTCAGAAGTTCAAAGAATGGTTATCTCAGCAAATATATTAAAATAACTAATTGGTAAAGGAGAATATTAAAGTGAATATAATTGTATGCGTAAAACAAGTTCCAGATACAACTGAAGTTAAATTAGATCCAGTAACAAACACGCTTATAAGAGATGGTATTCCATCAATAATGAACCCAGATGATAAGGCAGCTCTAGAGCTTGCTTTACAACTAAAAGATGATAACGGTGCTAAAGTAACTGTTATCACAATGGGGCCACCTCAAGCGACAAAAGTTTTAAGAGAAGCATTAGGTATGGGAGCTGATGAAGCTCTGCTTATGACAGATAGAGCATTTGCAGGTGCTGATACTTGGGCAACTTCAAAAACTATTGCATCCTTAATTAAAACTTTACCATATGATATGATTGTATGTGGTCGTCAAGCGATTGATGGGGATACTGCTCAAGTAGGGCCGCAAATTTGTGAGCACTTAGGAATTCCTCAAGTATCATATTGCGAAGATGTAAAAATTGAGAATGGTCTAGTTGTTGCTAAGCGACAATTTGAAGATAGACACCATATCATTCACATGAAAACACCTTGTGCTATTACAGCTCTTAGTGAGTGTACAGAGCCTAGATATATGAGTGTAAGCAAAGTAATTGATGCCTTTGATAAAGAAATCAAAACTATTACCTTTGCAGATTTAGACTTAAAACCAGAAGAGATTGGACTTAAAGGGTCTCCTACTAGAGTTAAGAAGTCTATGACAAAAGGTATGATTGCTAAAGAACCTCCAATGGATGTTCCTCCAGCAGAAGCGGCAACTGTTATTGCAGAGTATCTACACAAAAATCATATAATATAAAGAGGTGAAAAAAATGAGTGATTATAAAGATATTTTTGTCTATATCGAACAAAAAGACTGTGAAATTGAAAAAGGTTCTATAGAACTAATCGGAGAAGGCCAAAAACTTGCTAAAGAATTAGACTATAAAGTTGTGGGTGTGCTTATTGGTAGCGGAGTAAGTAAAGTTGCAAACGAAGTAATCCAATATGGAGCAGACGAAGTTATAGTTATAGATGCACCAGTTTTTGAACATTACACGACAGAAGCTTATACAAAAGCTATGACTCAAGTTATTAAAGAAAGAAAACCAGACATTATTTTAGTATCTGCATCTTCTTTAGGCCGTGACTTAGCTCCTAGAATATCTGCACGTGTACAAACAGGATTAACTGCGGATTGTACGTCTCTAGAAATTGATCCTGAGAAAAAAATACTTCTTATGACTCGTCCAGCATTTGGTGGAAACATTATGGCGACTATCATTTGTGAAAATCATCGTCCACAAATTGCAACTGTTCGTGGTGGCGTTATGCAAGCCCTTCCAAAAAATGATACAAAAGAAGGTGTTGTAACTAACATGACTACTGACGTAACAGAAGCGGATTTAAACGTTGATGTTAAAGAAGTTGTTAAGAGCATCCGTAGTAAAGTTGATATTAGATCAGCGGAAATCATTGTTTCAGGTGGTAGAGGTGTTGGTTCTAAAGAAGGCTTTAAAATGTTAGAAGAAGTGGCAGCACAACTAGGTGGAGTCGTAGCAGGCTCACGTGCTGTAGTTGATGAAGGTTGGGTAAGCAAAGCTCAACAAGTTGGTCAAACAGGAACAACTGTAAGACCAAAAGTATATATTGCATGCGGTATCTCAGGAGCAATCCAACACATTGCTGGTATGGAAAATTCAGAGTATATTATTGCAATTAATAAAGACCCTGGAGCTGAAATCTTCAAATATTCAAATGTAGGTATTGTAGGAGATGTGAAACAAGTATTACCAGCGTTAGCTAAAGAATTAGTATCATATAAATAGTTCTTTTAAAATAGCATATAAAATATCTCTGAAGAATTGCTTCGGAGATATTTTGTGTATGGTAGTTAAGCTAAACTGGTTTAAAATTAAAAACTTAATATTGTTTTATATATTATTAACTTTAGGAGTGATACAGTGAATAGCAAAGAATTACAGATATTTTCAAAAAAGATTCAAATGGAAGTATATAAGATGATTCATCCTCTTCCTGCAGGGCATGTAGGAGGCAGCTTATCAGTTGCTGATTTATTAGCAGTTTTGTACGGAAATCAACTAAAATATGATGCAAAAAACCCTAATTGGGAAGAAAGAGACTGGGTTGTTATGTCAAAAGGACATTGCGGACCGTCATTATATGCAGCACTTGCATTATCTGGATTTTTCCCTATGGAACAACTTGCAACTTTAAATGCACCAAAGACAAATTTGCCAAGTCATTGCGATAGAAATAAAACAGTAGGAATTGATATGTGTACTGGTTCTCTAGGCCAAGGTGCATCTACTGCTGCGGGCGTTGCAATGGGCTTTAAAATGGATGGAAAAGATAATTTAGTTCATCTTATTTTAGGAGATGGCGAAATAAACGAAGGTCAAGTATGGGAAATGGCTTTATTTGCTAGTACAAGGAAATTAGATAATCTTATAGTATATATAGATTATAATAAATTCCAACTAGACGGCAGAACAGATAGCGATGAAGTATGTAATTTAGGAGATATCCGTGAAAAATTTGAAGCATTTGGATTCTATGCTATTCAAGCAGATGGCCATGACATGGACGCTATGAATAAAGCTATAGATGATGCTAAAAGCCAAAAAGGCAAGCCAAAAGCTATTATATTGGATACAATCAAAGGCAAAGGGTTTGATAAGGTTGAAAACAAAGTAGGTAGCCACAGCTGTGGAATTTCAAAAGAAGATTTAGATACAATGCTTGCAAAACTACAAGCAGAAATTGATCAGTTGGAGGTGCAATAATGAGAGTAATTTTATCAAATCATAACGGTACAGATGTATGTGATATGAGAGATGCATTTTGCGACTCTCTAATAAAGTTAGCGGAAAAAAATAAAGATATTATTTTAATGGATGCGGACCTTATGGCGGCTATGGGAACAAAACCGTTTTTGCAAAAATTTCCAGAGCGTACAATAAACTGTGGTATTCAAGAAGCGAATATGATAGGGGTAGCGTGCGGATTATCTGTACAAGGGAAAATTCCATTCGCTCATACTTTTGCTCCATTTGCTACAAGACGTGCATGTGATCAAATCTTTATATCAGGGGCATATAACAATGCAAATGTTAAAATTATAGGTTCAGACCCTGGTATTACTGCATCTTACAATGGCGGAACTCATATGCCATTTGAAGATATGGGGATTATGAGAATAATACCTACAATGACAGTGATAGAACCTTGTGATATTATATCTCTAACAACTCTACTTCCAAAAATTGCAGCTCATAAAGGAATGGTATATATGAGACTTGTGAGAAAAGATGTGAATAGAGTATATGGTAGACGTAGTGAGTTTGAAATAGGCAAAGGTAATAAACTAAAAAGCGGAACAGATGCAACTATTATAGCAAGTGGATATTGTGTTGCAGAAGCTATTAATGCATCTAAGATATTAGAAGCGGAAGGTATTAAAGTATCTGTAATTGATATGTTTACTTGGAAGCCAATTGACGCTGAGCTTATTATAGAAGAAGCGACTAAAACTGGGGCAATTGTAACTGCAGAAAACCATAACGTAGTAAATGGATTAGGTTCGGCTGTTGCAGAAGTTTTGGTTAAAAACAAGCCAGTTCCTATGGAAATGATAGGAGTTCAAGATGAGTTTGGTGAAGTGGGCCCTGTAAGCTATCTAAGAGAAAGATTTGAAATGCGTGATGTAGATATTGCAGAAGCAGTAAGACGGGTAATAAAAAGAAAAAGTGAGGTTACTCAATGAAACAATTTGCATTAAAAACAAAAGTTAGTCTAATGGATACTTTTAATGAATTTTTAGAAGATATTAATTTGTCAACTGATACTGACTGGATTATAGCTGACGAAGCAGTTTATAATATGTTAGGATTAGGAGACAAGTATAAACATATGTTTCCACAAACATATGGAAAAGGTGAGCCAACTGATAAAATGTTAGACGCAATAAGAAAAGATATGCCTGCGGGTATTAAGAGAATTATTGCTATTGGTGGTGGTACTGTAATAGATATTTCAAAAGCGTTGACATTAGACTCAGAAGCAGATAACGTGGAAGATATGTATATGGGCAGGGTACCTGTTACAAAAGGTAGAGAATTAGTGGTAGTCCCTACTACTTGTGGTACCGGTTCAGAAGTAACTAATATTAGTATAACAGAACTTACTAATATGAAGACTAAAAAAGGATTAGTTCTTGATATTTTATTCCCAGATAGAGCTGTTTTAATTCCAGAATTATTAAAAGGTTTACCATATAGATTTTTTGCAACAAGCTCTGTGGATGCATTAATTCATTGCGTTGAGTCATTTATGTCTCCAAAAGCAAATCCGTATACAGAAATGTTTTCGCTAGAAGGTATACGCATGATTATTGAAGGATATAAATATGTATTAGAAAATGGACCTGATTCTTGGGTAGATAAAGTAGATGAATTTTTAATTGCGAGTAACTTTGGTGGAATTGCATTTGGAAATGCAGGTTGTGCAGCAGTTCATGCTCTAAGTTTTCCTCTAGGGGGAGTGCACCACATTCCGCATGGAGAAGCTAATTTACTAATGTTTATGCCTGTATTTACTAAGTATAAAGATAAAAAACCGGTTGGTAAAATCAATCAGTTTGAAAAGATTATTGCAGATATCTTAGGTTGTGATAACGAAAAGGCGTTAGATGAGTTCCAAAAATTATTACAAAAAATTATTGCAACTAAACCACTAAAAGAATATGGAATGATGGAAAATGAAATTGACCAATTTGGTGAAAGCGTTGTAAAAGAACAACAAAGATTGTTAAATAACAACTATGTTGAATTGACACTAGATGAACTAAAAGCAATTTATAGAAGTTGCTGGTAGAAAGTGAAGGGTACTAAGATATTAGTGCCCTTTCTAAACATATCTATGACATTAAAATTAACATATAACAGAGCTATACGAAGATAAATTACAAAATAACCCATATTTATCTATAATTGTAAAATAAATTTTGAAAATTTTATTGACATTTTATTAAATAAATATTATAATTAATAAGTAAATTAAAAAAAATATTTAATAAAGTCGATCACACACATAAAGGAGAATACTAATATGATTTCTAAAGAACAATATATTGAGAGCCTAAGAAAAATGAATTTTGATTTATACGTTCTAGGAGAAAAAGTAGACAATGCTGTGGATAACCCGATTATTAGACCTTCATTAAACTCAATTGCAGCGACTTATGAAGTTGCCGAAGATGAGCAATATGCAGACTTAATGACTGCAACTTCTTCTTTAACTGGCAAAAAAATTAACAGATTTACACATTTACATCAAAATCCTGAAGATTTAGTTAAAAAAGTAAAAATGCTACGTCTATTAGGACAAAAAACAGGTTCATGTTTTCAAAGATGCGTAGGAATGGATGCAGCAAATGCAGTATTTTCAACAACTTTTGAAACAGACGAAGCATACGGAACAGATTATCACCAAAGATTTATTAAGTTCTGGACATATATTCAAGATAACGACTTTGTAGTAGATGGAGCAATGACTGACCCAAAAGGTGACCGTTCAAAATCTCCGTCAGCACAAGAAGATCCTGATTTATATTTAAGAGTGGTTGAGCGTAGAGAAGACGGGGTAGTGGTACGTGGATGTAAAATTCACCAAACTGGTATGGTAAACTCCCATGAAGTATTGGTAATGCCTACAGTTGCTATGCGACCAGCAGATAAAGATTATGCAATATCTTTTGCAGTTCCTGCAGATAGTGAAGGCATTTTATTAATATACGGCCGTCAATCATGTGATACACGTAAACTTGAAAAAGATGCGGATATAGACTTAGGAAACCAAGAATTTGGTGGCCATGAGACAATAGTATACTTTAATGACGTATTTGTACCAAACGAAAGAATTTTTATGGATGGCGAAACCGATTTCGCAGGAATGATGGTTGAGCGTTTTGCAGGATATCACAGACAATCTTACGGTGGATGTAAAGCTGGCGTAGGTGATGTTTTAATTGGGGCAACTGCATTAGCTGTAGAATATGCAGGTGCAGAAAAAGCATCTCATGTTAAAGATAAGATAATAGAAATGAACCATTTAAATGAAACTCTATATTCATGCGGATTAGCATGTTCTGGAGCAGGTAAAAACACAAAAGCCGGCAACTGCCTAGTAGATTTACTGTTAGCTAACGTTTGTAAGCAAAATGTAACTCGTTTCCCTTATGAAATTACTAGATTAGCAGAAGACTTAGCAGGTGGATTGATGGTAACTATGCCTTCAGAGCAAGACTATAATAATCCAAAACTTAGACCGATCATAGAAAAATATCTAAAAGGAGTGGCTAGTGTATCAACTGAAGACAGAATGAGAATATTACGTCTTATCGAAAATATCACTCTAGGAGCAGCTGCTGTAGGATATAGAACAGAGTCTATGCATGGTGCAGGTTCACCACAAGCTCAAAGAATTATGATTTCTCGCCAAGTAAATATGAACGAGAAAAAACAATTGGCTAAAAACATTGCACACATTAAAAACTAATTAGGGGGGAATTTAAATAAATGGAAGATATTAAAGAATTATATACTTCAAAACTTGTAACTTCAGATGAAGCTGCTCTAAAAATCAAATCCAATGACCGAGTATTTTTCGGTCATGCGGTTGCAGAGCCTACGACTTTAATAGAAGCTTTAGTAAGGAATAAAGAAGAATTCTCAAATGTAGAGATTTGCCATTTAGTGTATTTGGGTAATCCTGATTATGTACTACCGGAAAATAAAGAGCATTTTAGAAATAACTCTTTATTTGCAGGAGCTGCAACAAGAAAGCCGATAGCCGAAAACCGTGCAGATTTTACGCCAATGTATTTTAGTGAGATACCAGGTTGTTTCAGAGATGGGTATATCCCATTAGATGTATATGCATTCCAGTGTGCACCTCCAGATGAGAATGGGTATGTTAACTTAGGTGTTTCAGTTGACTATGCACTTGCGGGAATTGAAACTGCAAAAACTGTTATTGCAGAAGTTAATGATAGAGTTCCTCGTGTAGGCGGAGCTGCACAAGTGCATATTTCTGAAATAGATTATATTATAGAAAGTAATAAAGAAATATTTGAAATAAAACCTCCAGTCATAGGAGAAGTGGAGAAAAAAATTGGAGCGTATATTGCTGATTTAATTCCAGATGGTGCTACCCTACAATTGGGGATTGGCTCTATGCCAGATGCTATTCTAACTTTTTTACATGAGAAAAAAGATTTAGGGATACACACAGAGATGCTTTCGGATGGCGTTATAGATCTTATTGAAAGCGGAGTAATTAATGGTAGCCAAAAGAATATTAATAAAGGGAAAGTAGTTACTACTTTTATTATGGGTACACGCAGGTTATATGATTTTGTTGATGGTAACCCTATGATAGAAGCTTACCCAGTAGATTATACAAATAACCCATATAATATCGCTAAAAATGATAATGTTATAGCAGTTAATGCTTGTATACAAGTAGATTTAATGGGGCAAGTGGTATCTGATTGCATAGGTACACGCCAATTTTCTGGAGTAGGAGGCCAAGTAGACTTCGTTCGTGGAGCAAGATTATCAAAAGGTGGCAAAGCTATTATCGCTATTGGTTCCACTACAGCAGATGGAAAAATCTCAAAAATTGTACCATTTTTAGACCACGGTGCTGCCGTTACTACTAGTAGAACAGATGTAGATTATATAGTAACTGAGTATGGGGTAGCAAGACTACGTGGAAAATGCTTAAGAGAACGTGCAAAATTATTAATAGATATTGCACATCCTAAGTTTAGAGACAGTTTAATGGAAGAGTTTAATAAAAGATTTCCTAGCTAATAAAAAAATCTAATCTAGTAAAGTTCTAGATTAGATTTTTTTCTATGCATAATATTTGCTATAATAGGCTAATAACAGATCTACTACTTTTCCGTAACTTTGGGTTCCAGCCTGCACGCCGTTAGACTTTAAAAAAGCGTTATTTATATTATCCGCAACCACTTCAACTTCACCCTCGAATTGATCCCAAAAAGCGTTACCATAGTCTAAATCTCGACGTATTGAATCAGACATAACATTGTTATTAATATTTGCTAATAATTCAAAGTTACTAGACGCTAAGGCATTGCTTACGTACGCAATAGATAATAGGTAACCCGAGTATTGAAAGTCAAGATCCGGATGATTTGCACATGTTATAAAAGCTATAAAATTGCATTGATCTTCAAAACCATATCCACGCTGATGAGCCATCTCATGGCATGTGGTTGATGGAATATACATACTAGGAATAGCAACATTTACATTTGGTTCACCTGTAAAAGGAGAGTACATTCCTGTAATTGAAGTATAATTTAATAGTGGTGATATCATAAATGGTTTAACATTCCCATAGTTACCTGCAAGAGAAATAAACTCGCTACTTAAAGTATCATATCCTAGTTGGGCTCTATTAAATATGTCTTTATAATCACCAAACATTTCTACAACGCCTTCATCATTTTCGGGCAATTTCTCTCTTATTCCATCTGCAGTTTCAAGCAGATAACTATACAGTTGGCCTAACTCATCTGTAGTATATTCCGCAATTTCAAGCCCTTCTGCAACACCAAATTGTGGACGTTTATAATTAAGTCCCCATAATAATTCAAAGCTCGAAAATAAAACGGCAATTATTACGGCAATATTTAATAAGTATCTTCCTAGGATGATATAAAATATTTTATAGTTTTTGATTATATTATAAATAGTATATAATAAATATCCAACAAAAAATATCGCAAATAAAAATACTAAAACTTCAAATACAGAAAATGGGAAAAATCCAACAGAGTAGCTAAGAATTTTTATTATAAATTTATTAATCCCTAATGAATAATATTTTTCCCACCATTCTGGAAATTCTTGATAACTTCTATTGAGCAGTAAGGAAAAAGGAATTAATAATAGTAATAATAGCTTGATTATGGTAGATTTTTTTAGATTAGTTTGTTGCATAGTAGGTTTTTGTAAGTTCATGTGGTGCA
>MDSQ01000253.1_pt1 | contig 11908 bp, 3 predicted proteins | sample 1008251 | NCBI WGS metagenome assembly MDSQ01 (sample SAMN05526597, study PRJNA338239) | gut metagenome | isolation source: Hindgut content | host: Naso unicornis | place: Saudi Arabia: Red Sea | collected 2016-05
TTGCTTGAAATAATTCTTCCTGTAAAGCTACAAAATAACAAAAAAACATTTGGCAAAAAAGGAACTGAGCTGTACACTGTAAAAAAAAAGAGTAATATAACAGAATTTTACTGTTTATTTTACAATTTTTTTCTGTATTTTTAAAATACCATTTAATTTACAAAAAGAGACTGTGATTTTACATGTCAAATGTAAAATAACATGAAATCACTGTAACTGTGAAAACACACGATATTTCTGTTCTTTTACAAAAAAACCCATTAGAAATACATATATTTATTGTTAAAATATGTTCACAAATGTATCGTAATTTCACAAATATTTGTCTGTTATTTAATGGAATAAACTGTAAAATTCAACTTTAAAACTCTAAAAAAAAGTTAAAAATCATTTAAAATTACTGAGAAATTAATAGTAAAATAACTATTTAATTTGTAATTTTACTATAATTTCTTTGTTAATTGACTAATGTTTTCATTGAAAATAACTACAATTACTGTAATTTCCTAGATGGTAACATTTATTAACAATATATTAACATTTATTTTGAAAGGACATCTAATAGGGAAAGGGGAAGCTTGAGAGGGTGAATAATATGCAAAGCAAAGAGTTGGACTTTAACTTAGGGCTGCTGCCTCTGCTTATGGGGCATCAGCACTACCAAGTGAGCTGCAATTAAATACTTTCAATAAAGCATTTCACTGATAGATATGCTGCTACTTTATTGCAGCTGCTGCTTCAGAACTGAAACAGACACACTGTTTGATGACTGGATGTTCTCGTGTCATTTGTAGCATGCCCATATTGTCAAGGGCAGTTAATTAGCCATACTGTAAATCAGTTTAGGCCTATCAAAGTTAGGATCAGATTCACAGTCCCATTAACACTCAGACATTTGTGTATAATAATATTTTTGGTGGTGGTGGGTAGGGGGATGTTAGGTTACAGTACACGTGGTTTTAATCCAGGAAAAAGTCTGAGTTTGCAGTCTGAGTATGAATGACTTGTCATGAGTTTCAAAAGGATTTCCTGCAGACCCTTGCTCCTGAATGACCCCTGCCATCAGAACCACTCAACCTCCTGGCATGTGTATAAGTACTGCAAATGTTAAACTTAATGTTGAGGTTAAAACTTAACTGCTATTTCATTTCATTTCATTTGAGCCATCTCTAAAGTGAAACTGCATACATCATGTGAAGATGAATGATTTGGACCGCTCTGTGTAGGCTACTGAAATGACCGTAGTTAATGAAAATAAACATTTGTGAGCGGCCTAGAACTGCTATAGGCTAATATGAAATGCAGTTTAAATGTAGCAATGGTCTCCAGGTAAGGTAAATGCTGTTGTATTGGCAAACAAATCTCAATATCTGTCACAATAAAACAAACCAAGAAAAGGAACTGTTAGTGAAGGAGGCCAATACCAGGATAAAACCACATAAACTACATGCTTTTCATCTGTTTCCTCAACCGACCACCTGAAAGCATTATATTCTGTCATTCAGAACAGATGACAGAGCATTAATATGTGTCATAATTGCTTTTCAGCAATTCAGAGGTAAACAGTGAAAATATAATTTATAGGAATAAAAAATAATATAAAGTATGAATCATTGCAGGGCCACACTGTAGGCTATTGGATTATATATATATACATATATATAATCCAAACAATGTAAATCACAACGTCTTGAATTATTTCACAGCATGTCTGAACAAAACACGTGTAATCAGGAGACATTCTACTGCTGCAACTCTCCCTGCACAAACACACAGTACACCAAAAAAGAAAAAAAAAATAGAAAGAAAGAAAAAAAAAACGTCTCACGGCCTACAGTCTATGCTCACGGCACAGACTGGGACCTGAACCGGAACAACGTGATGACAGCAACGCGACATGTCATTGGAGTACGTGTGCTGTGAAAAGCGCGGTTCCCGTTTCGGTTGGTCGACAGAAACTGTTCGAGAAGAAGAAGAAGAAGACATGCCATTGGCTGTTGGGACACTGAACATCCGTCTTTGACGTGACACTTAAGAAGTTCAACAACCACCGCGCGGCTGGTCGACAGAAACTTCCAGCGAACAGCAGCTAATGTCGAGGCTGGAGGAAGGGCGAAGGTAGAAGGCAAGTATCAAACGGAAGCTGAGTAGCATTAGCTTTATTTACCACCATGCCTATGAGTTTACTCAGTCGGCAAAAGGCACCGAATCCGCTAGCATGTCGTCAATTGAAATGTTAGCTAACTATGATGACAAAAGCATGGCCAGCGGCGTCGGCGTCTTAACGTGGCGTCTGCCAGTGTAGTCAGCCAGACCAGCCGCTAACGTTAGCTTATCACTTAACAGTGAGTCATTACGTTTGCTTTTGTGAACTAACTGACACAGGCGGAGAGAAAGAGGAACAACATTTGTTTAGAGCTGCAACAATGAACAATAATCGATTATTAACCCTCTTCTACATTTTCACTAGTTTTTTGGCCATAACCTTTACTGTATGACTTGAAATGGCATGATTTTTGGCTAGGATAGGAAGCTTAATTTTATGTAACGTGTCAAAATTTGGTTTTGAAATTTTTCTAATGTCAATGATACACTGTGGGCAAAAAATGCATACACTTAATACCCTTAGGGACACTTATGTCCTCTCAAAACAAAACAACAAAACTGATTTTGATGCATTATTTATTTTTTTTGTAGTTTCAGTTTTTCAATTTTACTCTGCATATTTCTAGGCTTTTTCAATGGGCTTTAGAAGGGCTATGATATTGTTATGGCTTTGATCAGCACTGTGTGCGCACGCGCATGTGCACGACCACGCACACACACACAGTACCAGAGGGGGTAAATTAATCATCAGTTATTTTTACAATTAAATAATCGGTTTGAGGAGGTTAGGGTTATTGATTGGTTCCTTTGGCACTAAACCATAGATTAGCATGAAAAAAAAATGCATTGAGTCAGAAGCCCCTGTCCTCCTCTAGCCCCCACCTGCTCCTTTCTTTTCACGCAGACTGCTCCTTCTCCTCCACTTGCAGGTGTCGCTAGTGAGCCATTTTAAGTGTATTTTCTTCCAAAGAAGAGAGAACAAATATTTTATAAATGATACTGAGATTTGGTAATGGTTTATTTCAACCAGTTACTCTTTCTTAAAACAAATATTTTGATCGTCCTCTTGCCGCTCAAAAATATAGGAGGAGCAACCTACTCTGCCTTTTTCAAGGTTTTTCAAATTTTAATTTTGGTGCAACACTAGTCAATGGTCAACATGAAATTCAAAACAATACTGAAAAATGTGTAAAGGATAAGCTAACAATCATCTTGTAGTTTATTGAGGGGAGATTGGCTAACACAGTTTAGGTCACAGTTTAGCATTTATTTTGATTATGGCAAATTTCATGATTCATAAAAATTTTTTTCTTTCTCTCTGCAGATAAGTGCTGTGAGTTGATTTCATGGCGTAAACTGAAAAGGTGAGTACTGCACTGCAGTTAAGGATGTCAAAAGATTACACCTGTCGTAGTTGTGGTGCTACAGTGAATACCCTAAAAGGGTATGTGATGCATCAAGGGCTTCATAAAAATGAGCCACATTATCAGTACGCGTGTTGTATGGAAAGTTGTAAGTTTCAGTTCAGAAATTACAATGCTTTTAAATGTCATGTTTACCGCCATCATCGGCGGTCATCTACCGTGTCACAGTGTCAAACTTTGCAGGCACCCTTTCTATGTCAACTTCCACATTGTCAGAAACAGTTGATCGACCTTAAAGACCTTCTCTGTCACCTAAAATCTCACATTTCAAGAAGAGAGGTAGTGCATTGCCCATTTAAAGACTGTGATAAAACTTTTTCAGTGACATCATCTTTCACAGCCCACCTATCTAGGAAGCACAAAAACCCCACAGCTCTGCATGTCTCTGGTGCATACTGTCCTCCTTCAGTTCCTAGTGAGTCTCAGTCCTCTGTTGCTGAAAGCCAGGTAGATGAAGGGTCAGCTGACGATGAGCCTGAGGCAGATGTCCCAGACCTTGCACAAATGAAAAGTTTGTACATGAGAAATCTGTGCATGTTTTATATGAAACTACAGGCCAAACAACTTATCCCTTCCTCTACAATCCAGTTGATTGTAGAAGAAATGAATAGTCTTAATGGAATGTGCCTGCAGTACACGAAAAGTCAACTGAAAGCATCTCTTCAAACAAAAACTGAACTATCTGAGACTGAAATTGAAGATGTTTTGAAGACCCTAGATGATGTAGATGTTCATGGATCCTGCAGCCCCTCCCTTTCCACAGAGTACAACAGAAAACGGTATTTTGAGGAGAATTTTCCATACGTGCATCCACAACCCATTTTTTTGGGGTTTGATAAAAATAGAAAGGAGCAATATGCTCAGTATGTTCCCATAAAGCATACATTGACAACTCTGCTAAAACATACTGCTGTGCTGGAACAGGGTTCTACATCTGAGAATGAAAGTACACCTCATATTTTAAATGATGTGTGTGATGGATCCGTATTTAAATCCAATCCTCTTTTCTCTGAGTCAGGTCTCACATTAAAAGTGATAATTTATCAAGATGCTTTTGAGGTGGTTAATCCCCTCGGCTCGGCAAAGAAAAAACATAAGATACTTGGAGTCTACTTCACTCTAGCAAATTTTGAACCTTTTCATCGATCCACTCTTGACAACTTGCAGCTTTTGCTTTTGTGCCGAGAAGCTGATTTTAAATATTTTGGCCACGAGAAAGTGTTCTCTCAATTGGTAACTGATCTTAGAGAACTGGAGACAAATGGACTGAATATTTCTGGAAACATTGTTAAGGCAACTGTCTTTTGCATTGCCGGTGACAATTTGGGGTCACATAACATTGGTGGATTTACAGAAAATTTTAGTACATCTCAACATTTCTGCCGATATTGTCACGTAAGCAGAAGTGAGCTAGACAATTTGGAACACCATGCTCCAATCCGTACAGTACAAGAGTACAATGACACTGTTCAAGAACTGCAAAATGGTGATGCAAGTGTAGTCAGAGGTGTGAAATTTAACTCTGTCTTTAATTCACTGACATTTTTTCATGTTTGCCAGCCAGGCCTCCCACCCTGTATTGGCCATGATCTCTTTGAGGGTGTCGTGGCATCTGACCTTGCTATTTACCTGACCCATTTTGTCAAGGTGAAGAAATTCTTCACATATTCACAGCTTAATCGAAGGATTAAACAGTTTAGTTACCAGGGATCTGATGGTAGCTCTAAACCAGCTGAAGTTTCAGAAAAGGGTGTAAAATTAGGTGGCCAGGCAACAGAAAACTGGTCTTTGCTGAGACTTCTCCCCATTATCATTGGCGAAAAGATCACAGACACAGAGGATCCTGTATGGCAACTGACTGTCCAGCTGAAAGAGCTAGTGGAATTGATTTGTGCCCCTACTATATCAGTACCCCAGGTTGCATTGCTCAGTGTTCTGATTGGTGATTATCTGGAAGGAAGGAAAGAATTTTTTCCTTCACAAAAACTAAAACCAAAGCATCATTACCTCACCCACTACCCTGCCTTAATATTAAAGTTTGGCCCACTCATTCGGCTGTGGACAATGAGGTTCGAGAGTAAGCATTCATATTTCAAACGATGTGTGCGAAGGACACAAAACTTCAAAAATGTATGTCACACACTTGCAAAGAACCATCAGCTACTGCAGGCATACCTACATTCTGGCTCCTTTTTTGAACCCTCATTGGTGGTTAAGAACTCCACTCCTTTCCATGCTGAACTGTACAGCGAAGCAGTGCGCTCTGCAGTAGGAGAAACCTTAGTCAAAGAACCCAATGTTGAGTCAGCTACCGAGGTGCAGTGGAAAGGCACTCAGTACAAAAAGGGACTTTTCCTGTGTTTAAACCAAGGTGAGGCACTTGAATTTGGACAGATTGAGCTCATGCTTGTGACGCAGGACCAGCATGTGTACTTTATTGTTACACCTCATGACGTGTCCTATATGCCAGCATTTGCATTGTATGAAGTGAAACAAGCAAGGCAGAGCATGAAATGTTGGAAGCCTGAGCGGAAACTAGATTATTATCCTTTGCCTGTGTACAAGCTTTGTGGGACAAGGGTAATTTCACTTAAGCATAGCATTGTTGACTCACAGTAATCTGGAGTTTAAGAGATTAAAATCTGACAGTAATGCTTGAAGAACAGTATTTTTCATCCCTTCTAGTCCTCCTAGTCATGGATGCAGAGTGTCCGCTTCTGTCTATAATCAAATCAAGTCTTCCTAAACTGAGAGACCCTGAGCCTTTGCTGGAGCATCTGCAAGGTTTAGGAATTGAGGACCTGGAGGACCTGAGCTACCTGCAGGAGAGTGACCTCCGTTCTGTCCTGAGACCAATTGAAGCCAGGAAACTTCTGTCACTGCTCAAAAAGACAAGTATGTGTTTCAATTTGTACATAAAAAACTTTCGCATTAGAAAAATGTGCATAGTCAAAATATACTTATTAGGTACACCTGTTCAAATTAATGCAGTCCAATACAGCAGTTCTACTATGAATTATACTTCAAAGAACCTTCTCTACATTTTTGTTGATGTTTTCAAAAAGGTGATGACTATACACTATACCTTGTTCATCATTGATTTCATAGTGGGTGTTAGTGGTGGTGTACTGTACTGCATTATATTGAGAAAGGAACAGTTTGAAATATATCAATTGGCTACTGAGTATATAATTATGTTAGGTATTGATATACCCAGATTGAGCTATGTGATGTCTCTATGGTTAAATATTACTACTATCTGTCCTTTATTAAGGCCAACAAGATGTCTTGGACAGTCCTTCAAGCAACCAGAGCAACCAACAGTTCAGTAGAGCCAGTACCAGTACAAGTCCAGTAACACAGTTGGACGAGATGCCCCTTTCTGGTGAGTATATGCATCTGTTGCACAGAATCACTCTTTTGGGTTAGATGGGCTGAAAAATAATATAATCTACCTGTAACTTACTGTAATATAGTACAATTACCAGCAGTGAATTGACAGTGTGCTTATAAATCAGTATCATCAGTTGGGTCTATGTTCTCTAGATTCTGATTCTGTAGCAAATGACACACAACTAATCAGGGATGAACACAGGATATTTTATTACAATGTACAGAAAAAATTGACTTTTGTATCCAGGAGTAGCAATAGTTCCCCCAACAAGAATATGTTGTTCATTTAGTTCCCATGTATAGTCAGTCTGGTGTGTATTTTCTTTGCTACCCTTTGTAGTGTGTTATGTTGAGATCTCTCAAGCTTGTCTGTCCCAAAGCAAAGGTGTCATCTATAGTGTGACTCATGTGACTGCTGTGGTGTTGGAAAAGGCTGGATCTTCTTGCACCTTTTATCCTGGTCCTGGCTCGTAAACTGGATCACTCGTAAATGTTCTCAGACTCAATAAAAGCTCCAACCTAACAAAAAAAAACACACACAACAAAAACAGTCAGGTCTCCCAGCCAACAACAGTAAGGGAAACGTGTGAAAAAATTACATTTTTCAGCCCAATGCTGATAAAGAAAACTCATGAACTCACCCATGTGACCACGCAGGTAATATTTCCACCGTAGCTCTGCTTAGTTGTTTTCTTTTCCTCCCGTTTCCATTCCTGCAATCAGTATCAGGACTACTAACTCCATGCTGGGATTAAAATGCTATCGACTGACTATTTGTGGAAAGACATTAATGATGTTTGATTCAAAATTATGCAGGTTACATTATACAATGTGGAAAATTGGATGGCTTTAACTGTTCAGTAAGTGGGTGTCAAGGAGCCAAATAATCTGATTACAATCAGCTCAATCAAAATAAACAAGCCCAGAGAGGTGGAATGACATTTTCTTAAACCGAAAGAAATGAAAGTTTTGTCATGTAAACAATGAAACTAAATGTTGTCTTGTTCAGTTCTTTCTGCTCCGTGTCGACAGAAGTCAAAATGTAAACATCACTATGCATTTACGAGTTCTTTTTGGGCCTGAAAATTAAAATTCGACCGGACCCATGGGTGTTGAAGCCTGGACTCAGCACGTCTCACTAGCATTAAGTCTCGGCCCGAACACGGCCAAAAAAAGAGGAAAAAGGCTCCATGAAAACCCACCTATTATTTAATAACAGCTAATGTTCTCTGTGTTCTCTTCAGGTGGTTACAGCTCAGAAACTGCAAGTTCACCGCGGTCAACAAGTAGTTCAAGTATGGATACCACACCTCGTCGACTGTCTGACAACAGCTGGCATTTTAAATTTCAAATTCCTTGGCAGAAAATTCCATCTGAGATCATCAGAAAGCTGGAAACAGGAAAGCGGCCCACAAAAAGTGAGAGACTTGAAATCATACGGCTCATTGTCAGTGAAATCTTAACCGCGTGCCCAACACCTGGGAAGAAACATATCAGTGAGATAGCAAGGAAGATGACAAAGGCCTTCCCTGTGGCATTTACTGATGTCATTGAAGGTGAAGTTGTAGGCAGTGGGTATGACTCACTCACCAAACAGATGCTCAGCAGAGTGGATAACCTGAAGAGAGGAAACACTTCACTTTCCTTAAAGAGACAAGTTATTAGCAGCAGTGAAGGAGAGGATACCCCAACTCAGAAAAGAAGACTAGACACTTATGGGTGTATAAACTGGCAACCAACACGGCTGCCACCTGATGAAACCCCTGAATCTCAGAAACATGCACAAGAAGAGTTAAAGAAAATGTGGAGAGAAAGATGCTGTGACAGCAAAGCCATTGAGAATATGATGAGAGCCACTTTCTTCACTCAGAGAAAAGACATTATCAGTGGGACTGAGACTTCTGACTTGACAAAGGAATGGCCATATCTGTTTGAGACAACTGGCATGAAGACTCATTTTAAAGAGCTTACAGGTGTGGACATGGAAGACAAAAACATAGCTAATAAATGTGCCAGAGTTATTTCATTTCTGAAATCTGGTGACAAGACAGGGAAGATGGAGACCATCTTCAGGGAAATGGAAACATCAAGCAAAAATGTTGCAGATGTGAATGTTGCAGTGTTTCTTCCACTGCTCCTCAAGTACTTCAATGAAGAAGAAGAACAGATGTTCTACAAAGTGGATCAAACAACCCTGCCCTCTGAAGTGGACTGTGCTGGACTTCCAAGTACACCATGTATTGTTGTGTGTGGTATGAATATTTGTCTTTCTCCATCACAATATATTGAAACCAAAAAACGGAAAACTATTACTACTATTACTTTGATTGTTATTGTTGTACTGGACTCAGTTGTAACATAATTTCCTTTAGTTGTTGTTGAAGTTACGGTCTCTTGGCTCAGTTTGTCACAAAATGTTCCCCTTTTCTCTTGTCCTTGTACACAACAGGAAACTCTACTTTAGCAGCGGAGAATTTCATGCTGTCTGTGGACCAGACCATTGTGAATGGCCGTATCAGAATCTTCAGTGATGCTCTTATGCTGATGTTTGGTTCGTACTACTGTATGAACATATCTTACCCAGCAGCCCAAGCATCAACTTTGGAGTTCTTACAGAGGTAAGACAGCACAAGTCAATTTAATACATCAAAATAAGATAATGCGCATACTGTAAAACTGAGCACTGCTCAAGTGCTGAAATGATTAGTACAGGGTTCCCAGACTTTGGCAACTCAGGGCCCACTTGAAAATCTCAAAAATTTTTGCAGCCCACCTCTGCCCTCATTAACAATACAGAGGCCTAATAATGCGAATTCAGTGCACTTTTTTTAATCTTAATGATAAAGATGATGATAAAGAAAACATTCAGGACTGACCTGCAAGTAGCAGGAAGCTCCAAAGTCACTAACGCAGCATGCTGATGCTGCCAGTTCATGGAGCATCCTGACTGAATCCTGAAGAAACCAGAGAATGGCTTCAGTTTGGGAAGATGATTCACTTTCATGGTCACTGAGGGTGGGACAGTTCACTAATCCACAGTATGGTTTGATTTACATTGTTGTTGTTGTTTTCCCTCTCCAGAAACTCTATTCTATTATTACATTTTATTCAAAATAAAGATGGTCATGTCTGAAAAATATTAGATTACTACCTGAAGTGAGAAGGATTAAGCAGCTGTAGGCATCTACATCTGTTATCATAGTTAACTCTCCTTCTATGGTTCTTGATGAATATTAAGCTTTTTTATTCTTAAAGTTTTATTGCTCTGACTCACAGTCCACGTCAGCTCAGGTGATCTTCAGGTTATCTTTAGCTGCAGGTCAAACTATACACGCTCACAACAGGAGGCGGTTTATCCTACGCACAGCCCTCTTTTATACAGTCTATGGTGCAGCAACAGACGGCAGAGTGACAGGCCGCTGTCGTATTTATTTCTGCCATGTGATATCAAGGAAATTATAGCCAATAATTGATCGCAATACAAATTGAAGATTGTTTTACAGCCCAGTCCTATATACATATAATGTATTTACTATCTTTTTCTTTAATTCAACAAAAATCATCACGGAGCAGAAACCAGAGCTCTTCACAGGTACACTTCACAGGTGTTGGTCATAATGGAAATGATGTATCTACAGTATCTCACAAAAGTGAGTACACCCCTCACATTTTTGTAAATATTTTACTATATCTTTTCATGGGACAGCACTGAATATATGACACTTTGATACAATGTAAAGTAGTCCGTGTACAGCTTGTATAACTGTAAATTTGCTGTCCCCTCAAAATAATTCAACACACAGCCATTAATGTCTGAACCGCTTGCAACAAAAGTGAGTACACCCCTAAGTGAAAATGTCCAAATTGTGCCCAAAGTGTAAATTTTTTTTGTGGCTACCAATTTTTTCCATCACTGCCTTAACTGTCTTGGACATGGAGTTCATTAGAGCTTCACAGGTTGCCACTGGAAACCTCTTGCACTCCTCCATGATGACATCACGGAGCTGGTGGAGGTTGTAACCCTTGCGCTCCTCCATCTTCCATTTGAGGATGCCCCACAGATGCTCAAATAGGGTTTAGACAGAAATGGTTGTGTGTTGAGTTATTTTGAGGGGACAGCAAATTTACACTGTTATTCAAGCTGTACACTGACTACTTTACATTGTATCAAAGTGTCATATCGTCAGTGTTGTCCCATGAAAAGATACAATAAAATATTTACAAAAATGTGAGGGGTGTACTCACTTTTGTGAGATACTGTATATCTGTTGGTCACAATGTGGCACATTCTCACACCTTTAAGTTCATGATCCATCTTTGGGCAATTTATTTTATTTGGATAGATTGGGGGAATGCTTGGAGATTTGTGGAGGTGCAGGTGCTTTACTTTCAGCCTACATGCAGAGCAGGAAAGCCTGACCGCCTGCTGCGCATGAGCATTCATGCCAGGAGTCACTCAGACCGGACAGGAGCCAGCACTGCCTCTGAGGAGACCCCACTAGGAGGTGGAGTTGGGTCGCGGAGAGAAGCAGCATGGAGCTGCTGAGATGGGCCTGTGTTGTGGATATTTCTCAGTGGGCTGAAGTTAGTTTACTGTTCGGCTCAGCTGGTAGATAACGTTACTAATCTCTGAAGCTGAAGGGACATTACTGAAGATGGTGCTGGCTCCCACCCGGTCTGGGAGACTTGTCTCCTGCCGTGAGTGCTTGCAGTCTGCAGGCAGTCGGCAGGCAGATCTCCAGTCAGGCTTTTCTGCTGTGCATGTAGGCTGAAAGTAAAGCACCTGCACTTCCACAAGTCTCCAAGCATTTCCTGAATTTATCCAAATAACAAAATAATAAAATCAAAAACTTCATTTTAATGTTCTGATTTTATTGTAAGAGAAAAACAACCTTGTTTTCTCTTTTTCTGATTGAGTTATGAAATGGAATAATGAAAGATCGACCCATAGACGAAGTAGGACAATGTATTATTGACCTCTTTGA
>MDSQ01000254.1_pt1 | contig 11894 bp, 10 predicted proteins | sample 1008251 | NCBI WGS metagenome assembly MDSQ01 (sample SAMN05526597, study PRJNA338239) | gut metagenome | isolation source: Hindgut content | host: Naso unicornis | place: Saudi Arabia: Red Sea | collected 2016-05
TAAATCATAAAGAGGTTGCTTATCAAAATTTGTGTCTCCCAATTTAATATACGCTACTTTAGCTTGTAATTTTTCTTCTTTAGCACGAGGGTCAGGGCTTATTTCAAACTCTTCGCCCATATCATTTACGCCTAACAGGTATCTAAGCCAACCGGCAATAGTAAACGGAATTGCAACTAGCTCATCTACTTTGCCTAGCTCATAGTATTTTGCCACGTTTCCGCCAAATCTTATACCCATTTTTTGAGAAGTATCACATGCTATTCTTTGTGGAGTATCTGGAATGTATTTGTTAATAAGACGCTCTTCCAATACTTCTTTTACAAATTCATTTGAATCAATTACACCAGGGTCTTGAACAACTGGCATACCCTCATCAAGCGCTATCATATGCACTAATTTTGAAAGATATGGATCTTCCATTTCGCCACTTATAGAAGTGTGAGATAGTAAGCAGCCAAATACTGCAAGGGCAGTTTGTGCTGGATTTAGGCATGTGCAAACTTTCATCTGTTCTGCTTTGTCAACAGTTTCTCTATCTGTAAATACAACTTTTTCAAATTCTAATGGTGGTCTACCGTTTAAAAAGATATCTTCAACAACTAAATATTCTGGTTTTTCAGCGTTGGTAAACGGAGCTATATACGTATTCTTTTTAGTCGCCATAGTATCCATATTAGAAAAACCATCTTCTTCTAACATAGCAGCGATTGAATCACTTGGTCTAGGAGTGATTTTATCTATCATACTTACAGGGAATGAAACTTGAGTTTCAAGGTATGTAAGTTCTTCATCAGTGATAAAGCCGTTTTCAACATATTGTTTTACAACTGCCATAAAAGCTGCACGTAGCTTTTCGCCATTTGGTGCACAGTTATCAATACTTAAAAGAGTGATAGGCGTATTGCATTTATGGAACCTAGATATGCACAAACGGATTATATTTGGAATTAGAGCCTTAGCGTTGCTTAAATCAGTAGATACATCAGCAGCTATTATATCAATAAACTTATCTGCGGTATATACTACATAACCTTTTTCGGTAATTGTAAATGTAACCACTTGTAGAGATGGATTGGCAAAAATATTTTCAACTTCTTCAAAGTGCGTTCCCAAAAATAGACACTCTGTAATAGAAGCTACTATTTCTTTATCTATCTTACCATTTGCATTTAGTGTAACATTAATGGATAAGTTATCACACTTATCAAAATATTCTGTAACAACTTCTTCGTCATATGATTCACACATTATAACGCCTGTATCCATATGCCCATTTTCTATTAAATTTTGTGCCATTACAGCAGGATAAGCACGGAAAAGGTTTCCGGCACCCATGTGTAACCAAGTTGGTTTTGCCTTAGTGTTTTGACGTATTTTTTCGATATCATAATTAGGTACTTTATATCCCTTATCCTTAAAGGCGTTGATACATTCTATTGATAAATTCATAAATATTCCTCCTTATATTATAACTATTTCTTATTTATTAATTCTTTTGCAGCAGTTACTATATCTGCAATACTCATACCAAATGTTTCTTTTAGATATTCCATTGAGCCAACTTCACCAAATCTATCAGGAACGCCTAAGCGTTTTGAAATTACAGGAATATTCTCGCTTAAGATTTCGCATACTGCACTGCCTAGCCCATTAATGATGTTGTGATTTTCTACAATTAAAACCGCATTAGTTTTTTTAGCAGAATTGATTATAGCCTCAGCATCTATAGGTTTCCAAGTAAATATATTTATAACTTCGGCGTTTATACCTTGGGTTGCCAATTCTTCATGTGCATGCAAAACATCAGATGTACAACAACCAGAAGTTATTATCGTAATATCACTACCTTCTTTTAAAGTAAGAGCTTTACCAATCTCAAATGTTGAACCTTCCTCAAAGATTTGGTCGGTAACTTTTCTGGTAACTCTCATATAATATACGCCGTCTAAATCTTTAATTTGACGTAATAAGTCGCACATCATAACACTATCAGTAGGCTCTAATAAAGTTACATCAGGTATTGTTCTTAAAAGTCCCATATCTTCTACAGGCATATGAGTTCCGCCGTTGTACATAGCAGTAACACCTGCGTCAGACCCTATCATTTTGATATTGGTTTTACCATATGCCCCAGAGATATAGATTTGGTCTATAACACGGCGTGTGGCAAAAGGACCAAAGGTGTGTGTAAAAGGTTTAAGTCCTATAAGAGAAGCACCGCATGCTACACCAATCATGTTTGCTTCTTGTATACCGCAATTTATTGCACGAGTAGGAAATTTCTTAGCAAATTCAGTCATATCAATTGATGCCATAAGGTCACAATCTAGATATATTACATTTTCATCTGCACTTGCCATTTCGTCCATAGTTTTAGAAAAAGCAGTTTTTGCTTCAAATGGTTCAGGAAGAATCTTTTTTACAAGTTTGAACATATTCTACAACTCACTTTCTAATTTTGAGATTTTATCATCTAAAAATGCAATAGCATCATCATATTCTGCAGTCCCAAATCTAATTAAATGATTTTGAGGTATATTAGCAAAAGTACAATCTTTACCTTTTACAGTATCTAAGACTATAAGAGATGGTTTATCGGTAGTATTTTTTGCTTTATCAATGGCTGAAATAATTTCGGTTACGTTGTGTCCATCTACTGTTTGAGCAAAAAATCCGAAATCTTCAAATTTCTTTTCCACATCTCCTAGGTCGCATATATCGCTAGTAAAGCCGTCTAGCTGTTTTTTATTCCAATCTACAAATACGATAAGATTACTTAGTTTTTTTGTAGATGCAAATAAAGCTGCTTCCCAAACTTGCCCTTCGTCGCATTCACCGTCTCCTAAAATACAGTAAACGTAGTTATCCTTATTTTTGATAGATAAACCTAATGCAAGACCGACAGCACAAGAAATTCCTTGTCCTAATGAACCAGTTGTCATATCTATACCTGGAGTTAAATTTTTATCGCAATGCGAAGGCAAAATAGTACCTTCTTTGTTTAGTGTATCAAGTGTTTCTACAGGAAAATACCCTTTTAATGCAAGAGTCGCATATACTGCAGGACCGCAATGTCCTTTTGATACAACTAGCATATCTCTATCTTCCCAACTAGGATTTGTAGGGTCAATTTTCATAACTTCACCATATAAAACTGCCAAAACTTCAGTCATTGACATGCAACCACCTACGTGACCTCCGCCAAAAGCGAGTAGAGCACGTAAAGTATGCTTGCGAATGTCAGCTGAAAATACATTTAAATTATCCATATTTTACTCCTTTTGTTTAATAATCTATCTATTGCACTTTAGAATGCATACAATTATAATAACTACATAATATCTTCACTTTTCTAGAAAATATGAATAGTGATTATCATTAATATATAGAATTATAAATTTCAACAATATCAGTTTGTGTAAGAGGCGTGTAATTATTATGTAAAAGTCTTGTCTGAGCAGTGATAATTCCTTCTGCAAAACCTATAAATTCGTTATCACTTATTCCATATTCTCGTAAAGGTTTGCGAGGGATAATTTTTTCTAGTAGAGCGAATAAACTGTTAAGTGCATCTGATAAAGGTACCTCTAAAATAGTGGACACCAATTCTTCAAAAGCATTAATTTTACCGATTGGCATTTTTTCTTTATACTTTCTAAACGTAGGTTCAAACACTAATTGATTAGCCTCTCCATGCGGAATGTGGTAACAGCCTCCTAGAGGATAGCTTAATGCATGAACTGCAGCGCACCCAGCGGAGCAGAATGCAATACCTGCATATGCAGATGCATTTAGAAATTCAGATGCGTATTGTGTCCAGTCTTCAAGCTTAGTCTGAGAGATTTTTTTATAGTGAGTCAGTATTAATGTAATTGCCTCTTTTGAGAAGAGCTCTGACATAGCGGTTGCTTTTGGAGATAAAAATGATTCGCTAGCATGAATTAGTGCATCTACTGAAGAAGTTGCAAAAAATTTATAAGGCAGTTCTAATATGAGGTCTGGTATCAAAACGGCTTGTTTAGGAAACAATAGAGGGCTGTTCATTCCTCTTTTAGTTTTTAAACTAGTAAGTTCAACGGCGAAAGCATTTGTAACCTCAGAACCGGTACCACAAGTTGTCGGAATTGCATATATATCGTATATTTTAGTAGGGGTGACATCTGTTAAAAGAATATCTTCGGTTTTTTCGCTAGGAATAGATAGTGAAAGCATCTTTGCAATATCAATTACAGAGCCACCACCAATTGCAAATATACGAGTAATACCCTTAGGCATATCTTTTCTAATATTATCAACCATACTAGAAGTGGGCTCGCCTTGGCCATATCTTTCAATTAAAATGTATTTAGCGGGCATATTTAAAGATTTTATATGCTTTTCATACAAAAATTCATTAGTTAAAATAAAGTCATTTTCCGTTATTTTTATATCTGAAAAATAATCAAATAATGAATTTGGATAAACCAAATATGTGTACATTTTAAATTCTTGCATTGTAAGTCTTTCCTCCTGAACTAAAGTAGAATACCTAGCCGGTATCGGTATCAAAAACTAAAATATAAATCTAAAAAAACAAAAATTTTAAGTAAAAATATTGCACTGAAACAATGCTTTATTTTCATACATTACTATAAAACAATATTAATAATTTGTCAATATAAAATACGTATATTTAAGTTTTTGTTACAAATTGCACTAAAAATTCTTCATAAATTTAGACATGTTGATGAACTGCTTGTCCTTAAAAAGTAAACTATAAATAATAGTATGTATACGAAATATACCTACTTTAATAAGAAAACTAGAGTAAAAAAAGTTATATTTAGCAAATATACATATAAATCTGACAATTATTTTTTAGTTTAATGTAACAAAAAATACTAAGAAAAATTGTATATAAATACCAAATTTGTGGTTTTAACTAAAAATATTTAAAAAAGGAGTTGACATTTGAATGGTGTTACAGTATAGTTATGGTACGGCACTACTGGAAGGAGATGTAACTATGATTAAAATTACAATCTCTGATATAGCTAAAGAAGCTGGCGTTTCAAAGTCGACTGTTTCTCGTGTATTAAACGGTAAACCCGACGTATTACCTAGAACAAAAGAACGGGTCTTGGAGGTAATCGAAAAATATAACTTTCAGCCTAGTGCTCTAGCTGTAAGCATGGCACAAAAGAAAACAAACTGTATAGGGCTTGCAATACCTCATGATATTGACTATATTTTTAAAAATCAATACTATTCTGAACTGCACAGAACTATTCTAAAAATTGCTCATAAAAGAAAATATCTTGTATTACTACTTTGTTGTACAGATTTGCAAGAGGCTAGTAATGCAGTTAGACAAAAGCGTCTTGATGGACTTATTGTAATATCACCTGTAAATTCACACTTAGCCGCCATACAGACTTTTAAAGATCATGAAATACCTTTTGTAGTAATAGGTTCTTGTCCATTAGATAATAGTATTTACCAAATTCGTATTAATGACTATAAAGGTATTGTCTGTGCAATAGAATATTTATGGGAATTAGGTCATAGAGATATTGCATTTATAAATGGACCTATGTATTTGCCATCAAGTGTTGAACGTTTAAAGGCGTATCATGATATTACTTTTAAATACGGTCTAAAAAAATACGATTATGAAGGTAGACATTCACTAGAATCTGGTTATAAATTTGCAACTATAGTTTTAGATGAGCATCCTGAAGTAACTGCATTTTGTGTATCTTCTGACTATATGGCTATTGGTGTTGAAAAAGCAGTTTTTGCTCGTGGACTCAGAGTCCCAGAGGATATTTCAGTTATAGGATTTGATAACATTCCTATCTCAGAACAAGTTACTCCAACTTTATCGACTATTGATCAGTTTATTGAAGAAAAAGCTATAAAGAGTATGAATATTTTACTTGATATAATCGAAAAGAAAGATATTAAGTATCCTTATATTATAAACATTGAACCTAAACTTTGCATTAGACAAAGTACGGCTCCAAAAAGCTCATAGACATGTATGAGACTTTTTATAGCATACTTATGGTACCGATACCACATAGTAAGTTATGGATGTATCTTTACCAAGGCGATAAATTTACTTATTGGAAACGCAGCCAAATTAAATTTGCGTAGAACAGGAGGTGCCACATTGAGCCTCGCTAAAATTGAAGAAATTAAAGGATACCGATTACAACAAATTTCGTTAGAACTTGTAGACAACATAGCTATTGCATATCTTAATAATCCGCCGGTTAACGCTATTGGAGCAGTGATGCAAAAAGAAATCTTACTCATGTGTGAATATATTAATGAGACTGATGAAGTATGGGTACTTATATTAACGTCGAAAATGAAAACATTTGCAGCTGGAGTAGATATCAAAAGATTTAAGAAAAGCATAGATGACAAAGATGTTACAAATGTACAAGAAGTTTATTATGAAGGAACGTTAGCTCTATATAATGTAAAAGTACCAGTAATTTGTGCAGTTTTTGGACATTGCCTAGGTGGCGGAATGTGTTATCCTGCAGGGGCAGATATAACTATTGCTGTAGAAGATACCTTGTTTGGGGCACCAGAAATTAATCTTTCAGTAGTTGGAGGAAGTGGACATTTATCTCGTATACTACCACCGCAAATACTAAGAGATATGTGTTTTTCAGGATCCTTTATTACAGCTAAGGAACTTTATAAATATGGTGGAGTGTCACAATTAGTTAAAACATATGAAGAACTTATGTCGACAGCAACTGCCAAAGCGCAGCATTTATGTACAAAGGGCCCGCTTGTGCTGAGATATTTGAAGGCTTGTTTAAATGAACAAGAAGATTTTCAAATGCAACGTAAGAATGACTGTGAACTTAAATATACTCGATATATGGCACGGCATAATGATTTTAGAGAAGGCGTGAATGCCTTTTTAGAAAAACGGCCTCCTAATTACATAGGAGAGTAGTCATCGGGAAATTACTTATTAAAAGCAGGTATATAATCTAAATAATTAAAAAGCATATTATAATTTTATATGAAAAGAGGAAAAGATTATGAAAAGAAAATTAGTGTGTTCACTATTAATGGCAACAATGGCAACATCTGTAGTAGCGTGTTCTAGTGGAAGCTCAAGTGGTAGCTCAACTTCAAGCAGCAGCAGTTCAAGCAGCAGCAGTTCAAGCAGCAGCAGTTCAAGCAGCAGCTCAAGCTCAGACTCCTCAGATGTGAAACAAACAGTATTAAAATTCAACTTCTCTAAACCAGCTACAAACCCAGCTTATGATTGGTACACAGAGCTGTTTGATGAAATTTATGAAAATTCAGATGGCGAAGTTAAAATTGAAATTTATCCATCAGAGCCTTTAGGTACAGTGCAAGATATTATCGCTCAAGCTAGTATGGGTGAGCCTGTAATCCCAGATACTGACTTTTCTTATCTTGCAGACTATGTGCCAGACTTAGCAGTTGCTATGTCACCATATCTAATTGAAGAGCCACACCAAATCGAAAAACTTTGGAAAAGTGAAGTAGGTCAAGAGTGGGAAGCAGCACTAGCAGAACAAGGGTTACATCTACTAGATATGCACTACTTCGGAACAAGGAGCCTTATCTTAAATCAACCAATCAGCTCAAGAGATGATCTAGCGTCATTAAAAATTAGATGTGCGGCAACTCCGATGTGGAATGAGGTTATTCGTGTATTAGGTGGAAATCCAACTAACACTGCTTGGAGTGAAGTTTATCAAGCATTATCACAAGGGGTGGCAGACGGAGCAGAATCCGCACCATCAGCTATATACTCAGCAAATCTACATGAAGCTTGTAAATACATCATCAAAACAGAGCATCTTGTTGCAGCAACTACGCTTGTTATGAGTGAGCAAGTTTATCAATCATTAAGCGAAAAAGGTCAAAAAGCTATTGACGATGCATTTGATAAATATCCATCAAGAGTTGTTGATCTAGTAAACGACTTGGAAAGTTACTATGATGAAAAAATGGCAGCGGAAGGTGTAACATTCTTAGAAATTGATAAAACTCCATTTATAGAAGCAGCTCAATCTACTCCAGATCAATTCCCAGAGTGGTCAGAAGGAATTTATGATAGAGTTAAGGCAGCTATCGCTGATTAGAAATTAAGAGATTGAGAGGTATATGCATGAAAAAAATTTCAGATATAATATATCGGCTTGAAATTCTAATAGCTAGTTCTGCGTTTGCGATAATGGTTATAGTTACTATCGCAAACGTGCTAGCACGTTTTACCATTAAGAAATCGTTTGGCTGGGCAGAAGAGATTGCATATATGATGATGAACTGGTCTGTGTATATGGGAGTTTGTATTGTATATAAAAATCAAGGGCTAATAGCTATAGATGCATTAGTTGATAGATTTCCGAAAAAAGTACAGCGTATTTTACAAATATTTACATTTGGTTTAGTTGGATGTACCAATTTAGCACTTGTTGTTTGGGGATACCAATATGCAATTGCTAGTATAGACAGAATTACGCCTATGCTAAGATGGTCATATATTTATATTAATATTTCAATACCAATTTGTTGTGCGATTTTAGCCGCCTATTCCTTCGGGTATATGATAGATACCATAAAGGGAGAAGAAGTTAAAGAAGCATCGTTAGAAGAAAGATCTTAAAGGAGGGTATATTTATGGACTTTTGGACCCTATTTCCAATATTGTTATTATTCGTACTCTTCTTCTTGAAGGTACCGGTTGCATATTCGATGATTATATCATCAATTGTCTACTTTAACTTTGCACCAGATTCGCCAAACGTAGCAGTAATGGTACAAAAGATGATTGCAGCCAACTCATCATTTACGTATCTTGCAATTCCGTTTTTCACCTGTGCGGGTGTTGTTTTTGGATATGCTGGAATTACGAAAAGACTACTAGGACTTTGTGAGATGCTAGTAGGACACTTGAGGGGTGGAATGGCACAAGTTAACATACTTTTATCTGCACTAATGGGTGGACTTTCAGGTTCAGCAAATGCAGATGCTGCATTACAAGCTAAAATGCTAGTACCACAAATGGAAAAAATAGGTTACAGCCGTTCTTTTTCTTGTGCAGTTACAGCAGCTTCATCTTGTATAACACCAATTATTCCGCCAGGAATTATCCTTATTCTATATGCTTCAGCGTCTGAAGTTTCAATAGCTAGAATGTTCTATGCAGGTTATATCCCAGGAGCATTTATTACAGCGTGTATGATGGTTTTAACTTGGTGGATTTCTAAAAAACGTGGATACTTACCGTCTAGAGAAAGAAGAGCCACAGGTGGAGAATTTGCAAAAGCTCTTATAGATGCAATCCCTGCATTATTTGTACCATTTGGATTAATTTTAGGACTTAGGTTTGGTATATTTACTCCAACAGAAGCCGGAGCTATTTGTGTATTATACTCTGTTATTGTAGGATTCTTCTTCTATAGAGAGTTAAAGTTATCAGATATTCCAAAGATAATACACGAATCTGTATTAAACACAGCTGGTATAATGTTTATCCTTGCAGGAGCACAAGCATTTTCTACGTACTTAACTTGGGAGAGACTACCAAATATTATCTCAGAAGCGTTGATTAGTGGAATAAGCTCACCATTTATATTCTTACTTGTAGTAAACCTTATACTGTTAGTAGTAGGAATGTTTTTTGATGGTGGTGCGGCTATGATTTTACTTGCTCCACTTTTGGTACCAGCAGCACAAGCAATAGGAGTAGACTTAATTCACTTTGGTATCGTTATGTCTATTAACCTGACAATTGCAGGTATGACACCACCGTTTGGAGCCATGATGTTCGTTGCGACGTCCATTACGGATACTAAGATAGAAGATTATACAAGAGATGCAATTCCGTATATCATTCTTCTAATTATATGTTTGTTAATTTTAACAAATGTACCAGGAATAGTTATGTTTTTACCAAATCTACTTTCATAATAATATTCTTAGCCTCCCTAGGATGTTATTAAAGAAAAGATTTATAAAATAAATAAAAATAGGATGCGTAGCAAATTATCGCATCCTATTTTTTATTAATTACTAAAAGTTAGAAGAATTTTTAACAAAATTATACTATATTAGATTAATGTCACAAAATAATTAAAAAATATTGACTTTTTTTGGTATTAATATTGACTTTTTTTGGTATTTAAGTTATATTTGTGATATAGTATTTAGTATACATGTCAGATTGATTTGACATGTATACTAATTATAGAAAAATTTATAATATGATATTATATTAAGGAAAGAGGTTAATCATGAAAAGAAGATTAGTATCGTTATTATTAATTGCAACAGCACTTACGGCATGTTCAAGTTCAGGGGGAAGTTCAGGAAGCAGCTCAAGTTCAGGAAGCAGCTCAAGTTCAGGAAGCAGCTCAAGTGAAGAGGTTAAAACAACTGTTATTAAATTTAATTTCTCAAAATCTAGCACAGACCCATCTCTGGCGTGGTTTGAAGAATTATTTGAAGAGATATACATAGCATCAGACGGTGAAGTTATGTTTGATATTTATCCATCAGAAGCTTTAGGAACTACTTCAGATGTTATGGCACAAGCTACTATGGGCGAGCCGGTAATGCCAGATACTGATTTTTCATACCTTGCAGATTATGTTCCAGATATAGCTGTTGCCATGTCGCCGTATTTAATTCAAGAACCGGAGCAAATTGAGAAGCTCTGGAAGAGTGAGGTTGGAGAGGAATGGGAAGCAGCACTTGCAGACCAAGGATTACATCTGCTAAGCATGCATTACTTTGGAACCAGAAACCTTATTTTAAATCAACCAATAAGTTCAAGGGACGACTTATCTAAGCTTAAAATAAGATGTGCGGCAACCCCTATGTGGAATGAGGTTGTACGTGTTTTAGGTGGGAATGCTACTAACACTGCTTGGAGCGAAGTATATCAAGCATTATCCCAAGGGGTAGCGGATGGAGCTGAGTCTCCTTTATCAGCACTATATTCATCTCATCTATATGAACCTTGTAAATATATTATAGAAACAGAGCATCTTGTAGCTGCAACAGCGATTGTTATGAGTGAACAAGTGTATCAATCGTTAAGTGAAAAAGGCCAAAAGGCTATTGACGATGCATTTTCAGCTTATCCTGCAAAGGTTGTAGAGCGTGTAAAGGAATTAGATGTTGACTACAGAGAGATGTTAATGGATGAAGGAGTAACGTTCCTAGAGATAGATAAAGCTCCATTTATTGCAGCAGCACAAGATACACCAGACTATTTCCCAGAATGGTCAGAAGGAATTTATGAAAGAGTTCAAGCGGTACTTGCAGAATAGAACAAAAAGAGTGTAGCTGTTTGCTACACTCTTTTAAGCCTGCGTATATCTACTAAATAAAGTTAAAATAAATACTACAACTGCAATCCAATACGCAACTTGAAATGATACGGATTTCTTTTTAACTTCTAATCCAAATAAAATTAAAAGTGCACTTGTCAAAATATTTTCCATAAACTTAATCCCCTTCGCATACAAATAATTTGATACTTGATAATTAATTATAGTATGCATGTTGCATAAAAAGCAAGCTTTTTACAATTAAATTTTTTCAATAATTATAGATTTGGGCAGCCTTGACTTTGGGAGAGCTTTGTTAAAATCTTTTTGCACATCATGATAACCAACTGCAACGGCAAAACTTGAGGTAAACCCTTTGTTACGTAGGTTAAATAATTCATCTATAACTTTAAAATCCAAACCTTCCATAGTCAGAGTATCAAACCCTAACATAGCAGTTGATACTAAGAAATTACCTAAATTCAGATAAAGTTGCTTATCAGCCCAATGCTGAAAATCTTTATAATCGTATTTATGCATATTTGCAAATAATGTACGTCTTTCATG
>MDSQ01000255.1_pt1 | contig 11887 bp, 6 predicted proteins | sample 1008251 | NCBI WGS metagenome assembly MDSQ01 (sample SAMN05526597, study PRJNA338239) | gut metagenome | isolation source: Hindgut content | host: Naso unicornis | place: Saudi Arabia: Red Sea | collected 2016-05
ACCATGCATACGTATTAACAACTCTCCTCTTTTTGAACCAGTGTTGGACTGCTTGCATGTGTGTGTGTGTGTGTGTGAATACCAGATTATTACAGTGACCAGAGCATCTCCAATCCCAACTAATACTACTCATCCTTCCATTAATACACAATAAGTAGGGTGTAATTATTAAGATAGCTTCATCTTCTAACATAGATAATGTCGTTTTAGCACTTAGCAAGTGAGATGAGCAAACTACACTGTCCAACCGAGGCTGACAGCAGAAAAAATGAGAAAAACGGTTTAAGTTGTCTGCCAGGCCAACATGTACATACAGTAGCTTGCAGTATCTTAATTTTCAAACCTGTATCACAGCAGGATTCATATACATGGGCACAAATTGTCAACTATTTTTCATGACACTTTCATTAACAATTAACTGAAATCACAATCTCTCCCAAACCTTAGCCAAAGTGAATCCTGCACATTAAATGTTGTAGTAATACACAAACTGAAAAATGTTTCCTAAGTCTTAACCAAAGTGCTTTAGTTGCCTAAATCTCACAATAGATTGGATTTGACCATGGAGTTTGTATGCACACCATCTATCCATGCCACTTCCCTCTGACTCATAAACATAGTCTTACAATCAGTCTAAGAATCATATTGCAGTCATGAGTCATCCAGTGTCAGCAAAAAAACCCTGAAAATTTTTGCCCTTAAATACTAAAATTCTAATTGCATGGCCATTTCATGGACCACTGTGATACTATGTTTTGGTTTTATGCCTTTTTAACTGATCATTTCAACTCCAAAATCAGTGCCTTAAACCTTATAAATACCTAAAATTAATACAAGTGCCGGGGCAGAAGAGTTGCTAAGATTAATACGTCCACCTTGTCTGCCTGACTCATTGAGGTTTGTGCAAGTTAAAATCCACCTCTTAAACCATGGCTCTGAAATATGTGTAGCGTAACTTTGGTGTTTATTGATAAATCCATGGTGCTGTCTGTGTTGCTGAAGCATTTTGTCCCATGAGCTTTGGTTGTGGCTGTGTTCCAGCTCCACAAGACATTAACTCAACCTTATTAGTGTGCAAAAGATTCTAATGGAATTAGTTCTATACATAGAGACAGAAGTCTTATTAGGTAACACTTTCTATGAAGTCTGTCACTATGATGCATTATAACACATTCTGAACATATAACGCATTATGAGCACACTCATAATGCATTACATGTGGTTATGGTTATGATTAGGGCTAACCTTGCTTAGAACTACAATTATACAGCACTATAAGCACATTATAAAGCATTATAAGTGTGTTCATAATGCATTATAGATGGATGCTTTAAGTCAAGTGTTACCAAATCTTACTTTGGGTCACCCTCACGTCCAGTGTAACAGACCTGTGTTTGTGTCCGATAGTAAAACTGCTCTTAGGTTTAGAGTTAAGGCAGTTGAGGTTTGCTCTAAAACCAAGTCAAGTCTCATAGAGCCCCTTATTAAAATGAACCAACTTTACAATATGTTGACAGCCAGGTACAAATAAACCTCACTTGTTTACATTATATTAGGGCTTAAAGTAATGCATGGGTAAGGGCGTGACAGCAGCCAGCTGTGTGCAAAGTGTCACGCAGTCATTGGTAGCGACATGTATCCTCCTCAGTTCCGCCCCCTCTCAAAATATGGCCACTTGTGGCCCCTTAAAACCCAGATGACAACGGCCAAACTCAATGCTTCAGATTTGTAGTCCACAAACTAATGGTTGACATCACAGTGGCCCTATGCACATTTTATGTCTCATCATACATCATGTGCGTAACTCATCCTCTCCTTCCTTGTCCACTCTAACTTATCTTTGCTGCACCATCTTGTTTCTTTTCTCTGTCTTCTCTACTATTTTCCACTTTGAATTTTCTCCCTTTCATCTCCATCAAGCCTCTCTTGTCTCTTGACGCTGGTACACCTTTCACCTTGCTGTCTTGAGTTCTCTCAATGTCTCTGTGCATTACATTAGGCTTTTCTTACATGTGCCCGGCAGTTTGGCTACTTCCATGTCATGTTTTGTTTAATAGCTCATCTGTGGCTGTGCAGAAAGCAACACTGCTTTTCATGTGTACATTGTATGCTCTGCTGTAATTCAGCATATACACACATGCAGAGCAAAATGCATGCTAAATACCTTGAATGCAAAGACTAGCACATGCAGTACATAAACATCGGCCACAACAGATACACAACAAAATCCTTTTGACATCAATAATTGGTAAATCCTCTGATTAACTTGTAAGAATTGTCCTTAGAGTGCTTAAGTAATTGTGTTTGTGTGTGTCCTTTTTTATTGCATGCACCCCCCTCTCTTTAAAGCACATCTTTATAACCAAGCAATTCCAAAGCAATTTTCTCTGTGGGAGGAGAGTGTAATTTTCTATTCTGTGACACTGTGATGTGTAAGAAACTGGGAGCTGGCGCTAAAAGGCGTCTGTAGTGTGTGTCTTGGTGTGGGTGTGAGCCGCTTTAATGGCCAACGCGGGGCGGGTGGCGGTGGTGGTGAGCGGGTGCATGTCAGGAAGGCCATCATTTAATGACTCCCAAATAGTGCCCTCCTCGTTAGAGCTATCGTCCTGGAAACACGAGGCTGTGAACCAGGAGAGCGCCACACGCTGCAACAGTCTTTTATCTTCATATTAAACCATTTGCATAACATTACCGCCATAGATAGGATTCAGGAGATACTCAACCTACTCAGGGAGAGACAGAGAGGGTATACTACATGTCCTTGCAAATCTAATCAGCGTTAAATGGAGCTGTCAAATGCGCGTGTATGTGTGTGTGTGTGGGGCACTGGATGGCTCATGTCAGGAGTCATTTAACATTAAGCTGCAATAGTGTGTAACAGGGCTGTAATTACAAAATACAAGAATCCAAGCAATTTCTTGTTAGATGTGACATCCAAATACAGCAGTTACCCACCAGTGATACACAAGGTAAGGCCAGGTGGCAACAATTCAGATGTCATGTGCACTTATGTCCTTCACAAAGTTAGGTTTCAATCTTTTTTCTCTTGCAATCCTGATCAAAATTTTACGTGGCTGTAGCAAATCTAAAGAATACAAAGGAGTAGCCAGTTAGAAGAAATCGCATCACTATACCATTTTTCAAATTGCTGGTGTGGTTCGCAGCGGCTGAATGGTTGAATTTTGTGTGATATCAGCAGGCTAACAAAAGACTCGATCAATCCGTGTTTTGTGTAGATTCAGCACCTATCTATACTGTGTAAAATGGTGTTTTGCTTTGCTTTGTGTCTATACGCGAATACCTGGCAGCTGCTTTTCCCCCCGTGCTCAAAGAAAGAAGACAGAGAAAATGAAAGAGAATCTCATCACTGTGGAGAAACAAGAGCAGCAAAGTGTGTAAGCACACACTAATTAGTTGTTGCTACTTGCTACTGCCTGATTAATTTAATCAAAAGTACACTTGATCTATATATAACCACCAGTATGGGTGTAGTAAATATTACAAATTGGCAGATACGGCACAATGCACCGCTCAGGCTCTGGTAGACTCGTTCTATACTTTCTTTATGTTTTGACTGTCATTTGATAATCCCTGTGTGAACTCTGGACCATATAAATGCTACATATTGTAAAGTAAATTGTACGTGTTTCTTCAAAAAAGCTACAGAACATGCTGGAAGCCTCAGTATTGATAAGTAAAATATAACATCGACATTGTGATCATGTAAATCGTCCTGCTGGTAAACCCAATCAGGTGATTACTTTGCCCAGTTACAGCTCTTTTCAAAACTGCACTGACATTTCCCACCTTTTGGAGCACAACAGATGTCACCTTTATAATTCCTTTTAATGCATTAAGTGAGGACATAATTTCAGGCACATACTTGTCCAACTATAACCTAAATGAAGGTCTAATAAACCAGAATAATTGACAACACCTGTCTAAGTGTGTGGGACCTTTAAAGCATCAATTCACCCGTAATAATAACACCATTAGGAAAAATATGTTTTCTCAGATGTCCATGATAGCACATAGGCATGCAGATGCATAAATCAAACTAACTATACCAATACCTGAATAAAAACAAGCAAACTCCATGGCTGGATGCCTCAAGCGTTGGATGGACAGCTTTCTATATTGGTGTGTGTTTGAGGTGAAGTGACCCTCAAATTCAAAGAAGGCCAGACTGTACCAGAAGGGGTTAAAAACAGCACAGGCATTGCAGGTAAGTATAAAGATTTGTGCACTTGCATGTGCTTTGAAAGGCTAAAGATGTCATCACATCACAGAATAGGCATGTAACTGTGTGTGCATGTATGTGTGTGTGTGAGAGAGGAAGAGAAAAAGAGAGAGAGAGAGAGATTGCTTGTTTATGCATATGTGGGGAGACTGTGCCAGGTGAGTGTACCATTTACCATCAAGCCATTGAGTTCAGCAGGCATCTAATAACAAAGCATTTATGGCCCACTTACGCATGCATAGATATAACTGTCAGTAGGCAACAACAGTTTCTTCTCTCCCATCTCCAGCTATTCCTGCCTCTCTTAAAACACACAGGCACCATCCGGATTGGACCCAAATACTCTAGACTTCTATCATCAGACTCGGGGATGAAATTAAAATCGCTCATTTTCTTTCTCCATGCAAGGAGCAGATCAATTTCCGGAGACTGGGACGTGATATTTTCCTGCCATTGGGCTTTCTCGTCTTAGGCACAGCACCCTGACTGGCTGCCAGCGGGGGGCCCGGGACTGACTGCACGCCTCGCCGGAGAACAGTTACTTCTGCCGCGGCGAGTTTATTTGCGCCTCGCTATGAGAATTGCCATCATTTACCCTTCCCCAACACCTCCCAAAAAGAAAAGAAATAGACAAGAGGGGAAGCGAGGCAAGGATGAGAAAGACGAAATTGATTCTTTTTGATACATGCTGCACGGGGGACATTAGGTACCCCTCGTTTGACCATCTATTCCATGAAATGAACTGAATAAATTTTGCGTAAAGTAATGTATAGGCCTTTTTGGAGGCCTTTTGCTGTTGTTCATATCAAGAACGAAATGCTTGCTCCAGCATGCAGAGGTCATCCGATGTATTATGCTGAATTTAAGAGAAAATCAATTAAATATGCAGCTGTACAGGAGCTTTAAATAAAACCCTAACACAGCGTGTGTTAAGCATCACAAAATTAAGGGCAACTTGATGAACCAGTGGAGCAGTAAATCCAGAGAGATGGAGGCTGCAGCGTTCAGACTGGTGGCATGTTGGTCGCAGTGTAGATATTTCACTTTGTCTTCAACTGTGGTAGAACTAAGTACATTTACTCAAGTACCGACTTGAGTAGACCTACATATACAAGGTACTTGTACTTTGCTTGAGTTTTTTCCATTTTATGCAAAATTGTACTTCTGTTCCACTAGCCTACATCTTGTAGTAATGTATAATATAGTATTATATAATATAGTGTATTTTCACCCAAACTACATTAGTTTGTCAACTTTAGTTCCAAGTTAGTTTTCATGTTCATACCTGTCCTGTGCAGTGAAAACTATCTCGAAATTTTGTTATTTCGGCCTTAAATTTTCAAATAAACTGAAGGATTAACTGTTCCTTTATGGTTTGATAGATTTGTTTTGTTAAGTGATTAACTGAAAACATGGCTGTTATGTTTTTGCCTTTTAGAGATATGTGGTTCCAACTGCAACACCGCAAACATTTAATAATCATCTTATCGAAAATGATGCATTGCTGCAGATTACACCCAACGGTGTAAAATTCCAATATGCACATTGATGTAGCAACAATATTAACAAGTAAAATACTGACAGGGAGAGACCTTTCCTTTGTAGAATGATGCTTTAAGTAAATTTTATTGATGCCAGTGCTGAAATACGGTTCAGATTGCAGTGCTTTTACTTGTAGAGTACTATTTTATATCTGAATACTTATGCTTTTGGTTCTCTTGTGTTTAGAAATAAAGATATAGCCACTTACAATGTAGACTACCATTTGTTGTCTAGATCAGAGATGCCCAAATGTTTTCCCTTGGAGGGCCAAAACTGAAACTTTATCATGGGCCAGGGGCCAAAAACAAACACCTCTGCCATTGTATTATTAAGATGCTAGATGGCACAAGAATCGCAAGTTCCCTTTCAGTGCATAGTGTCACTGCCCACCATGCCCAGATTATGAATAATTAAAATTATGGATCCTACATACCTTCGGAGAATTTTTACCTCATGAAAACATGAAGTGCTTTATATTATAGTTTACCTCACAACTGAGTTTTAATTGATACTGACTAGAAACACCTGGTAGGCCTAATCAAACCTCATGGGGGGCCAACTTTGGCCCGCAGGCCCCACTTTTGGCAGTCCTAGTCTTGATGTTTGATTTACAGGACGTGATGATTTGCATGACACTGTTGTTTACACAAGCAAGTCACAGATGTGGACACCACATATGACCATGATAAAAGTTCCTTCAACAAACTAATGCTTGTCTGTTAGGCTACGCCACAATTTACATGTTCAGATGTAGTTTTCTTTTCTTCATTATAGACTATATGTTTACATTATATATCGTATGCTCACTATAAAGAGTTAAGGATATTTCAAAGTTTCTTCTCTATTATTATAAGATTACAAGGTCATGTCAGGGTTGCAGAAACCGTTAACCTGAGATATTCTTTCGTCTTAAACTGTATTAAAACAGTTGTATTTGTTACCTTTATTGTGCACTCATCATTTTTTAACCTAGTCTTGGTTCTTGTTTGTCTTGGCATCACTGCCTGTCCTGTGTTTGCGCACATTTTGGCCACCTGACTAGTCCTTTCCACTTCAAATGAGACTCTGCTGTTGCGTCACAGAGTCTGTCGAGGCCTAATTGAACCCACATTGAGAAAGAGTAAAAATCCCCCCCCCCTTTCCCCTCTCAGCTCATAAAGCGGCGCGCACGCACCCTGCAGTGGATTTTGGCCGAAGAGGCTGCGCTTAGAGTCAGACAGCAAGTTAATCTGTGACCAGTGAAACACTTTCAACAGTTTAAACTGAGAGACAGAGTTAAACTGACAGCGCAATGGCCGGACTCAAGGTAAGGCTGCGTTTATTTGAACTCAACACTGTTGTCAGAAATGTGAATTTTTCTAGAACTTTGAAACTCGCTTCTGAACTCCAAAAGTTTCGGGTGAGTGTAACTTAGTCAAAGTTTGCAGGACTGCTCAAAAAGAGAATCACTGGCGGGAGTCATTTTTTTTAGAGATACAGCAAATGTTCTGCACCTAAAATGCGCAAAGTTCAACTGTGCATCGAGACATCACTACACAGACGCAGACCGGCTGAAGGGCGGGGGTGCCTCCGACCAATCAGAGAGCTGCATTCAGCAGCTGCCCAGATGCGGTGGAGGACGCCTCGAAAGTTTCGCAGAACAATATTATTGAGGTGGAAAAGCCTCATTTCAGGATATTTTAATTTGTACTTTTGCAATGATAGAAAATAGTTCCAAACCACCGCGTCCAGTAGACCAAATGATTCTCTGTGGAACTGATATTCTTTCACTGATGCTTGTTAGCTTATTTAAACGTTGTTTTCTTGACACTAGTAGGGTGTAATGTATAGGGTAAGACGTTATGAACAACTGGAAATGTGTCAACTCGTATGGAAAAGCGATCATTTAATAGTTTTTTAAACGGTCATGATTCAAGTCCTCGACTGACAGTTGATGCGAGTTTATCTTTGTAAAAGGTGTTGAGAGTTTTTGCTACTCTGACACGAAATAAACGTCTTAGCCGGACGTATTAACATTCCCTGCTCGGGACAAACTGGAGCCTCAAAAACGTTTTGCGCACCAAAGGCGCATGAACGCGCACATATGGAAATCATCCATGCCTGTGAATGTGCTTTTTTGCAGGCTGACAATGACTCAGCGAGATTCTGAACACTGTGTCAGATTTGTGCTTTTCTGTAGTAGGGAAAACATTGTTACTGATGATCAGTGCCAGTGTGGAAGAATAGTAGAGAAATAGTCCAATTATAATTCATATATTGATCCAAAAGTATTGTGGAGGAGGCTTACGCAATTAATCTATTTCTTCACCACAATAGGCAAGAATCATGGGAGACTGCGAGGGGGGAAATTTGGCATAACTGCAGTTTGTTTTATCATAGATCTAATGTGAAACAATATGACAACAATTAGCAAAAAGACAAGCCTTAATGACAAGCCTTCAAATTTAATTATAACCAGCATGAACACATTTATCCTGCATTACAATGAAGCCTCATGGTGTTTACATGTGTTTTTATTTATTTTTTACTTTAACTTGAGTTGATGTCTCTCTTTCTCTGGCAGTACATGAGCGGCTTTGGGAACGAGTTTTCCTCTGAAGACCCTCGCTGTCCTGGATCTTTACCTGAAGGACAGGTAACACAGGAAACGACACAGAAACAAACAGATCATGTTGGCTTTCATTCATCCAATAATTTATTCACTAATTTTGCTGTTATTAATTAGTCATTTGTGTAAGTGAACTGCCTGAATACTTAATGTGACACCATGGGAGGTGTTCTTTTCTGTGTTTCACAGGAAAATATGAAAATATTATCACAAGAGGCTCCATCAAATAAAAACTCAGCATCACATCCTGTATTCTGTTTGTATTGTGTCTCTACAGAACAATCCTCAGGTTTGTCCTTATGGCCTCTATGCTGAGCAACTCTCCGGCTCCGCCTTTACCTGCCCACGACCTGCCAATAAGAGAAGGTATTCATCCCTTTCTGATATTTAAATCAAATCATTCACTGTTGTAAGACCAAAGACAAATAGAATAACTTCACTTTGCTCCTTTTTCTTCCTCCAGCTGGTTGTATCGCATCTTACCGTCTGTCAAACACAAGCCTTTCACCCCCCTGCCTTGTGGAAATCTAACAGAGAACTGGAATGAAGTGGAGCCTGACCCGAACCAGGTATTCAGAGACTCAAAAAGAAGAGTTATTGCACATTTGGTCTTTTCCTGAAGTTGAGAAACTTTTCAAGTTTGGTAGCTGGAAACAGGGGGAAACATGTTCCCTGCTTTTCTTGACAAGAGCCACCGTACTCTGCCTCCGATTGGCTTACCCTGATACTCTAATGCTAACCCTGTCTAAAGAAAACCACAGTGAACTTAATGTTATTGTCATGTTTTAATGGCAGAGCAGTGCAGCTCTGGAGGAGTAGAGACCTTGAGCAGCAGCAGGCCTGCAGGAGGGATGCGACAGCTGAGGCAACCAATCAGAGGCAGAGAAGGAAAAGCCTTGCAAGAAAAGCAGTGGGCTCCATAATAGCACAGATATTTGTGACATAACCTTTTTCTAACTGATCCCTGAACAATAAAAAACAGTTAAATGATTACAAAAAACAGAAGTGAACAATTCTCTAATGTGAAATAACTACAATCTTTTTAACTTTAACAGAGAACTGTGTGTTCATATAGAATACCATTGTTTAAAATAAGAAGAAAATTAAAAAAGTAAATGCTTTAAGGACCTTTAAGAAATCTCTACACCAATGAATTTCTTTAAATTCTCTGTAAATACTACAATCATGACTGGGAGTTTCCCTTCCAGCTGCGTTGGCTGCCGTTCACCATCCCCAAATCTGCAGAGAAGAAAGTGGACTTTGTGGCTGTGAGCTGATCCTTTTCGTTTCTTGCCTTATTTTTTCATTAAAGCCTCTCAGTTCGCTGATGTGAATTTTAGATTTCTCTGCGTTGCAGGGTCTGCATACTGTCTGTGGAGCTGGAGATGCCAAATCTCGCAACGGCATTGGCATTCACATGTACACCTGCAACACCTCCATGGTTGACAGGTGTGTATGAATTTGTGTGCAAATATTTCTCATCATGTAACAAAAAGATGCATTTTCAAATTTCAAACAGCTTCAAAATCTTTGGTTACGCTTTGACAATCATTTCCAAGCTTCCTCTGTTTTTTTTTCCTCTTCCAGGTGCTTCAACAACTCAGACGGGGACTTTCTGATTGGTGAGGGAAAGGACTGTTGATGTTTTCGCTCTCATATATCACAAGAACAATGATAGCTCAATTCCCAGTCCTTGTTCTCCCTCAAATTTCCTTTCCTGCGCCTCTCTTTGTCTGTTTGTCACTCTAGTCCCCCAGCAGGGCGAGATCTTGATCACCACAGAGTTTGGGAAAATGATGGTCGAGCCGAACGAGATCTGTGTCATCCAGGTGAGGTCTATGTTTTTAATCTGGCAAGTTTCACACAAAAATCCACCATTTTGTCGACCATCACACTTTACCATATTTCGAAAGACCTCGTTTGGAGCTAGAGAAAACCTGACCTGTGTTTTATGCATTCAGTAGTCCATGAACCCATATGTTGAGCTAGCATCACATCACATTTGATTTCCATTTCACATGTGTTTTGTCCAGCAAGGGATGCGCTTCAGCGTAGATGTGTTTGGAGAAACCAGAGGCTACATACTGGAGGTGTATGGAGCCCATTTTGAACTCCCTGACCTGGGACCCATAGGTGTGTGTGTGTGTGTGTGTATGATATTTATGAGGATGGAGATGAAACCTGTATGATCATCCCTCCTTGAAATGTGCATCGCAGACTCTTTAAATCCGTTTCATGTAACTACCTACACCCTCCCCACATCTGCCATATGTGGCACAATGCTAGAGATTAAAATGCCACTCAAGTGCTCTGTCCACCACTTTGGTCCAGACTGAAATATCTCAAAATTACTGGATGGATTTCCATGAAATTTTGCAAACATGTTCATGTTCCTCATAGCTGATGAATCACAATGACAAAGGTGATCTTCTGAGTTCTCCTCTAGTGCCACAATGAGGTTTGCATTTGTGGTATTGAATTAAATGTCAAAACTATTACCATATTACCATGAAATTTGGCAGATATCATGTTCCCTAATGTTTATTTGTACTAACTTTGATGACCTTTTAACATTAATTTAGTGCCATCATTAGGTAAAAAGAAACTGTCTGATACTTTTCTTTATGACCAAATAGCTACATAGCCAGTTCCTATCAGCCTCAGCTTTACTTATTTTGAGCAAATTTGCAAATTTTACATACAAGCATCCAAACGCTCTAAAATACATGATATCTGCTTAACACCAGCTGGTGATCCATGCCACTGTCTGCATGTTAGCATGCAGACGTTTCAGCTCAAAGAGCTGCAGGCACAGCTGTAGTTTTGTTTATAAAAATGTAGATTTTTTTGTGTGTGTATGATGATATATGTTTGTTTCTCAGGGGCCAATGGTCTGGCAAATCCAAGAGATTTCCTGTGTCCAGTTGCTTGGTATGAGGATCGCAAAGTGGCCACAGGTTACACCGTGATCAACAAGTACCAAGGGAAGCTCTTTGCCTGCCAACAGGTGAATTTTTGGTGATATTTCAATTTGTGTGTGTCAGTAAACTGACATGTACTCAGACAATATATGACAAGGGCCCACACATATGGCACGCATGCCCTATTACCCTATTTAGGTATGTGTTTGCTTCAGTAAACACCACTGAACCGCAACAATGTCTAACAGGAAACTGTCCAAGTGAAGCATATGATCCATTAGCTGCTCTCGCCAATTGAATTGCCATCCCTGATGATTTAATATTGAAGCGTTAACTGTTATCCGTTCAGCAGGTTTCCGCCTCGGCTCCCTTTTGAGTCTTAATCACTCATAATTAGTTAAGGCATTCTGGAGTTACAGACAGTGAAGCTTTGCTTTGTATGAAAAACCTTTCCTAAGTTAAGCATTAATTTCACCATATTTCACTCAGGGAATGATCCAATCCCTCCCAAAATGTCCTGTTGGGCGCATAATTGGATCGACACATAATGTCTGACAGGAGGTTTTTTACTGAGAC
>MDSQ01000256.1_pt1 | contig 11875 bp, 6 predicted proteins | sample 1008251 | NCBI WGS metagenome assembly MDSQ01 (sample SAMN05526597, study PRJNA338239) | gut metagenome | isolation source: Hindgut content | host: Naso unicornis | place: Saudi Arabia: Red Sea | collected 2016-05
GAATCAAAAGAAGGAAAGTCAGAAGATGGCATTTATACCTTCCATTTCAGTATTGTACATGATCGTCTGTCAAAGAAAAGGTCAATTTCATGTGAATCTGACAAAAAAAAACAAAAAAGAAAACACTCTCCAGTTGGACATGTGCAACAAGACGTGACAAGTTGTGGCAAAATTTGCATGCCTGAAAGTTATGTACACATACTTTTCTTCCTTCAGTCTGGTTGAGGATGTTTTGCAAGATAACACAGCCTCAGGGCACATAATACTGCTCACACTTCAAAATGAAGTAGCAGTGCCGTGTCTTACTGAGTATTTTATGTTTGCTTCACCATGCAGATTTAACTTTGGTACAAACATTCTTTCACTGTTTTTGTTTCAGCCACATTGAATCAATAAAAAAAACTCTTTTGCTTGCAGCACCGATCAATGCAGGTCACTGATACACACAGACAGTTATGTCACATGATGTATTAGTCGGAGTGTTTTGTGTCTGACGCTTCTGTTGTTGCTTTGAACAGATGGATGACATTGATGCCATGTTCAGTGACCTGCTGGGGGAGATGGACCTCCTCACTCAGGTGAGCAATGACAACCAGACTATAATACATAAAGTATGAACAGTCATACAGTTTTCTTCTAGCTATAGCTTAAAATACAGGTATGCATTTCTGCATTTAAATGTTTAAAAATGACCAGTCTTATGGTACATATTTTGTTGATTTCTGTACTTTAAATGTCCCCAAATTTTCTATAATGTTCAAACCCAGAGAAATTTTATCAAGGTAACAATTTATTTCATTTGGTTGCCTGTCAAAAACATTGTGTTACCCCCACGTGGGAACACCAGATGATGTATCAAAGAGTGAGGAAGGAAGTCTGCAAACGTGACAAAACACTGCAGAAATAAAACTTTAAAAATGTATTGCGTATCAGCTGCTCAGAGTCATTTGCAAAAATGAATTTGCAGATGTAACTTAAGAAAACACAATGAAATTATTGCAAAAGGCCAAATAAAGGTGAATGAAGAGTGAAATGCTTCATAATAGCTTTGAGCTTCATTATTGAGCAATGTCAACATTCACTCGGTTTCACTTCCTTTTTATTGAGCTGAGAAATTATTTGCAATAAGTTGGTGTGACTTTTTCAATGCATGTGTCCATACTTATGGTCAGTGTATTTTAGTTTTTTACATTTACTTATAGCCAAAAAAGTCAATCAGAAAAATGCTAGGGTTGCTTTTAAATTACCACTGTGAAGTACCAAGAAGCTCACGTTTTTTTTTTTATCAGATCCTTTTTGCATTTACAATGAAATATCATTTGAATGACAATGATAACATTTACCTTTGATGCAACACACACTGAACACAGCAACACTTTTTTTTTTTTTTCAGACCGCCTGTGGTTAATTCTCTCACCTTATAGCTTAAATAGACTTTTCTTCTTTAAAGTCAGTTGACTAACCCTAACCCACCATCGATCACTGAGACACTTTAGACCTGCAAGCACAACAGACACAGCAGGGGAAAACGGGCTTTGTGGTCATCTAACAACCATAAATTGCACTCTCTTTTGCAGAGGAGGTCAAATGGCAAACTCATAAGCCAGCTAGAGATCACACTTTTTTCTTTGTGAATTCCCTGCTGATGACTTTGGTGTTTCTTTTAAACACTACCATTTCACCAAGGAGGCCTAATATTACACCTAGAAACCCTGTTTGGTGTTATAGCTAAAACCAGATGTTAATATTACATGTGTAAACCTTCTTACATAATGTTTTGGGGCAGTTTATGTTTCAGAGCACTCAGAATATGCTGTGGATTAACACACTGACCCTCCAGGGTTCATGTGGCTTGACAGATATTGTATTCACGCCTATAAACACACTGCCTTGTTCATTCTTCCCTGCAGAGTCTCGGTCAGGAAACGGTCCCTCCTGCATCCCTCCCCAGCACCAACACAGAAGTCAACTTCTCCATCGGCTTCACTGACCTGAATGGTGACTAAACATTTTGTCTGTCAAGTGTGTAGAAATGAGAGCTGGGCGTAGAAATTTTGCCCTATGACTTGCTACATGTGCAGTTGTGCAAAGGCAGGGAGTATTGCACGTTTCATCAGTTATCTAGAAAATGATCAAGAGATGGTGTAACGTTAAGAGCAAGTAGAGCAGCATTCAGTTGAGCTGCGGCATGTCTGGCTGCTGCTCAGGAGGTGATTTCAGTCAGAAATACAGGTCTCTGTATGTGCTAATTACTGCGGCTCTTATAAGCTTTAAAACAAGCAGGTTAATGTTAAAGCAAGGTTACATCAGATGTTATTAGCTTCGACTCAAGGTCTCCCTTTCCCTGTTGTCACTTCAGCAAATGTGTAATTAGGGACTTCAGTCTTGTCCAGTCGGGTTTATATACACAGCTCTGCACTTCAGTTTACTTTACAAGGACGAACCTTACGAGATTTCATTAAACAAAACTCAAAAATTAACATTTTAAGCAAGACTCAAAATGCTAACATGCTCTTAATCACATGTACAGTTTACAGCTTCCACCACATTACTGTTGCATGATAGCATGCTTACAGTTGTTACATAACACTATTGTCAAAGTACAGCTTTGACGTAAAAAGTTATTGTGATTCTGTGGTGGTGCTGATTTTCCAGCCTTAAGCCAATGGGGAAGAGGCCTGAGAACTAAACAAAAACATTTATATTGACAAAGGAAAGAAAAATCTTCCAAGTGCCTTAATTTTAAATTTTTGAGCAAATATCTCTTTATTTATAATTAAATGCCCCCTCAATAACAAATAAATGCTTCTTTTATAATACAGAATTAAGCATAAAGGAGGATTCATTATTAATTTACAAATAAAAAACAGCAACATGAATCCTGCGGCACCAGGCTGTGACTGACAAAGCAAAAAGAAAAAACCTTTACAAAGTTGTAAATAATGGCTTAATAGTTGTAATTAATAGTTAATTAATGCTTAATCTATCCTACAACACCAAAGGCATCTAATCCACTTGAAAGTAGAATGAATGAGGAATAAAGCTGAAGAAATCCATTTGTCTAGTTTTTAATTGCATTGTTTAGACTGTTAACAGCTTGTTAACACATTGAGCACTTTTCTTTAATATACACTCATACATACTGAGCAATAAATCTGAGTCATTTCTTGACAAATATGCTGATTCTCCTCTAATCACAGAGTCCCTCAATGAACTGGAAGACAATGATTTGGATGCTCTCATGGCTGATTTGGTGGCCGACCTCAACGCGACGGAACAGAAACTTGCAGCGGAGATAGAAGATCTGAAGGTACCATCCCCGCCCTCGTCTGACCTGCCACCACCACCCCAGGGCCTGAGTACAAAACCTGCATCCTCCCTCGCTTCCCCGACATCACCCGCGAGCAGCACCAGCAGCAATGTTAGCACCTCGGCCTCCTCCGCCGCCTCTCCTTTACCGCCTCCGCCCCCACAGTCAGCAAAGCCTACAATGGTGAGCGAGTGAACAGTTTGTGAGATTACAAGAAGCATCTCTGCAATTACCTTTAAAACTCTCTACTAGGAAGTGGTCCAAAATTTGAGAAGTGAGTTTTAATCAAAGTTTTTCAGAATTATAGAGAACTGACTTTGGTGCTGCACTTTTCAGGAAAGTGTCACAATAATGGATGACAAAAGAAAAGACTGTATACTGTGTGCATTGTGAGGCTCTTCATATAGTATATGCAGGAAACATGAAGCAAAAAGAGGCATTGATGTCAGAATTTCAGTTTTATTGCTGGCGTGTCTCAATTCACCACCAGAAAGTGCTTTCTGAGCCAAAGCGTGACAAGGCTGAATAAAAAATACCACCAGTTCTCAGCATATAAATTTCTGCAGAGTCCTTTTTGTCTTTGTGGAGCTGGGACGAGTGTTATTCTCCTATAACAGTTAGGACGATGAGATCATGGCGAAGTTGTTGCTGGACGGAAGCATCTGTTACAGTAACGGAGACTCGTGTGGCAAAACAGTCGAGAGTCTGTCTGGAACAGATCAAACACATACAGTCGTGGGGCAGGAAAGAGTAACAAGATCAATACCAAAGGTTAGAGAAGAGGGAGGGGGCAGACCAGACGGGAGCTTATTGCTTTAGCAGGACTTGTTACCTCATCCTCCTGAGGTAAAAACACCAGCTGTGCTGAGGCGGAAAATGTGTCATTGTTTGGTAGAGATGTACAGGTAAATTAAAGCTGCATTGTCAGACTGGATTCATGTGTAAAAACACCTGATTCATAAGCTGAAGAAAAGGGTATCATGTTCCTGCTAAGATCCGGTAGATGGGAATTAATTTCCCAAATGAATGAACCGTCTACTTTTGAAATTAAAACTAAATCAAAACAGATGCTACACCTCCTGCAATGCAGTGAAATGTGCTTCATCCATGGAAATGAGAAAGACACTGTTGGATCTTTTCCTCTCATTTTAACTTCAGGACCCGTTTCAAAGGATCCGGTGTGCAGGATTTAGAGGAATTTTGGGGGGAAAAATGAAATATACTATTCAGAATTATGTTTCATTAATGTATAATCACCCGAAATTAAGAAATGTGTTTTTTTTCATTAGCTCAGAATATGCTCATCATAGCCTAACTTCAAGTGTTGTTTTTACACGCTGAATCTATGAAAGTATTTCCCACTTATTGTGTGATTGTACCTGATAGCAGATGAACTTGTATTCTTCATTGTAATAATCACATAATAATTATAATTGCGTTGAAAGGAGCCAGTTGAGGTGGTGCAGGCATCTGGTCAGAATGCCTCCTGGTCGCCTCCTTAGGGAGGTGCTCCAGGCAAGTCCAGCTGGGAAGAGGCCCCGGGGCAGCCTCAGGTCCAGGTGGAGAGATTATATCCAGCAACTCTATGGGATCCCCCAGTTGGAGCTAGTTGATGTGGCCAGGGAAGGGAAAGTTTGGGGCAGCCTGCTAAAACTGCTGCCTCTGCAACCCAACCTCAGATAAGCGGTTGATGATGATGGATGGATGGACATAATAATTGTTATAGAGTGCTGTTGAGTTGACCTGCTGTTGTAGGCAAACCCTAGTTAACAAGTTAGCATCTTCCTGATTCCCTCAACAAAAAGCTAACTGGATTTTTCCACTGAAGTCTGGATTTGCAAAAAATAAACTCAGCTGCAAACAAAGGTTTGGGATATTTTCATGTTTTATAGTCTTATTTCACCATTTTCTAGCAACCACTTTTTAAAGTCATTAGCGCTTCAGAAATAACGAGTGTGGTATTTTATGCTGCTGAACAAAGTGTGAAAGCTTCTGAAGGCTTTTAGATGTCTTACCAAAAATTCTTTAAAAAAATATCTATATGTAGACTTCCCTTCCACTGAACAAGAGCAGAAAGTGCCATAATACTGACTCATTTCTAGGTTTTGGGACTCATTCCTACAGCAACTTATGCATTTATATTTTTTCCTATTCAGGAGGAAATTGAGGCGCAGATGAAAGCGGACAAGATCAAGCTCGCTCTCGAGAAGCTCAAAGAAGCTAAAGTGAAAAAGGTAAGATGACCAAACATTAAAGTGGCACTCCTCTGATCTTACATCCATTAATGACACTGTGAAATGTGGTAACGTGAACATCAGTGTCAAAGATGTAGTGTTCAAACTCAGCATTGATCTCTTTTTTCTTTTGGAAAAGCCATCAATCACATAATGAATGAAGGCCATTTTCGTGCAGCCAACGTCCTGCTGGACACTTTCTGATCTTCAAAGCCATCAAAAAACACTCACATTCGGTCTTGCCTGCAAAACTTCTCTTTAACATCTGAAATCTGTGCAAAGCCAAACCTTTGTGTTAACTTTATGCCATCTTGTTATCACAGGTGATGTGTCTGATGATTTCAAAGCAGAGTTTATACACTTCTACTAATTGCTTGGCTAAGAAAAGTCAAAACTTACAGGAGGGTAAATGGATCACTGGCTTATTTCCCTTATTATTGTTAAAGTTGCAATTACAAATTTGATGTTAAAGCGAGGTTACAAAGTTATATGAAATCTAAAGGTTTCCAGGTATGGTGTGTGATGGAGGGAAACACAAACCACCAGCTGTTCTCAAAGGAACATCTGTCCCATTGTTGTTTAACACAGTTTGAGGCCTTCAAGTTTCAGATAAATCCATTGTTTCCAGAGCGTGCTTTCCACACGGATCATCTATTTTGAAGACACCCACCTTGCATATAAAAGAACTGTAGAAGGGGAAAAAAAACCTGACATCCAGTGACATTTCATTCCATCACATGCCAAACCTGTATTGCTTTCCACAGAAGGTCGAGGCTGAGCAACATGTGATCTAACGCTCTTAATCCTCTTGTGATAACATCTATGAAATCCACATTTTTATGACACAAGGCGAGCGGCTGTCTGACCTCGGGTCTGTGGAACTCCTCATCTTCCCAAATCTGGATTTGTTTCAGATGAGAGGAAGTGTGAAGCCATATGAGCCTGTGCGGAAAGCGCCGCTCCGCTCCAGAGCCAAATTAATCTCAGCCAACTTCGTCTGAGCCAAAAAGACACAAACACAATGGAGAAGCAATTACTAAAAAGCCAGAGACATTCAACAGAACGGAGAGGCAGAAGTGCTGATACTTCAACTTTTCCAGTTACACTAGAAAACACAAACAACCATTTACTGTACATGGACTGTAATTAAACTGGCAAACAAACAAGCTGCATGTACTTTAAGGCTTGATTTGATGTCACCTGCTGCTGTCAGCATGTTTAAACTTCAATCTGTCAAGCAGATGTAAAAAAGATAAAAGCAAAAAGACTTAAAAATTTAGTTTTAAGTTTTCAAAATTAAGCTTATTGACTGTCTTGCTAAGAACTACATGAATAGATCGATTTTACTCTATCTGATTTGTTTAAATTTGTTTAAAACCAACCTCACTTCAAATGACAACTCGTGGTTTTAGGGGTCGTTCTGTTTCTAGGTCTCACTTTGCTGAGATAACCGGCTGCTAGCTGTAGCTTCTTGATTACCATACAGATGTGAGTGCTATCAATCTTTAGGGGTTTTTTTATTTGTTTTATTTAGTTTATAAAGGACAGAGTGCACATACATTAATTGTTTGCGATCAACAAAAAGATGGGTGCAACAGATTTAGCAAAAAAGCTCATTTCCATCAGTAGTACAAATAGAAAATATAAACACAATAAAATAAAATAAAATAAACAGTAAAAACTCTTGACAAGAACGTCAAATTATTTCTTTTTTGTGAAAGTTCTTGGTTGAAGTCTGAACGAGTTGCTGTTTTGTGACAGCTGGTGGTGAAGGTGCTGCTGAATGATGGCAGCTCCAAGACTCTGATGGTGGACGAGAGGCAGAGCGTCAGGGAAGTTCTGGACAACCTGTTTGAGAAGACGCACTGTGACTGCAACGTGGACTGGAGTCTGTGTGAGACCAACCCTGAACTTAATCTCGGTAAGTTACTGCAATAAAACATAAAATACTATAATGTTCCACTCAGTGCTTTCACTACAAAACTATGGAGAGAAATGTGGTTTCTTCTAATGACACACATGGATTTAAAAGTGTTTGAGCCTTGATGACCAGTGGTTAATCTATCAACAACTGCCATTGCCTTTAAAGGACCCTACTGTGTTACTACATGTCACTGTCCTCTGTCGACATCGGCCACATAGGTTATATAAACCTCGCCCATTTTTACCAAAATAGCTTTATCTATAATATATTGTGTTTGTTTACATTTTGTCAATATTCAATAAACTTTGCAGAAAGTAGCTGAAAATGTGTGACAACATTAGTTGGCGTCAAAATTCTTATTCACACTAATATTTGAGCTGGGATGGCAGCACTTGTAAGGAACTATTTTTCCAGGCGTAATAACTTTCATGTCAACAACTCCGAGCTCCCCTCTCTCTCTTGCTATGCGATTTTTTTAACAAACGCAGGCGTTCTCTTTAGAAGGGAGAATTACCCATACATAGCAACTTTCACATGTCCTAAAGTGTTTCTGCACTCTGTTTCAACATGAATGGCAGCGGCTGAGGTTTAAAAATGCAGCCTGAAATCAACTACAGTAAACACATGGTCGAATTTAAATAACATTTGTAAAAGATGGGGTGATCTCTGCTAACGGTGAGAAGTCAGATATAGACTCATTCGGTCCTTTAACGTGTTGGCACTATTGATAAAGCCCAAAAAATTTTCAATCTATGGTCATTTTGAAGAGATTTGCTTTTTTAAAACACCTTATGTCAGGTTAAGTATTTTCAGGGGTGGTTTGAAAGCCTTTGAGTGCACATTTACAGCAGCAGTTAAGAGAATACGCAAAGTACAAACATTTGATTCACAGAAATCACTAATGGTGACACTGTTGTTAAATTCTGGTAAATTTAGTGAAGAAACACAACAGCAACATGTGAAAGATGGGCTGCAAATACATCAGCTTAAGTAGAATAACAGTGTAGGGGTAATTTAGACCACCAATATAACAGCATAAGCCCTCAGTTTGTTATTATATGGACTGTCAACCAAACACATACACACACACACACATTCACACGCACACACAATGTGCAGGGTGGGATATTTCATTCGAGTGCAGATGATGGACTGTGTTTTTACTGGCACGATGGCAGCCAAACTGCAGCGAGCTCACAATGAAACATTGATCTCATTCCCATCCGTCCCTCTCTCCCTCCTCCTCTCTTTGCTATTCTCTTTCTGTCTCTCTCTTACGCACACACATACAGTGCAGACAGGTGGGTTTAATTTGCTGTATCGGACACTGTCAGTCATCCTCCCTGTCACGCGGAAATAGAAGCCTTGTGATCTCAATCCTCCGTCTGAGCTGTCTGTGCTATATTTACTTCTGCTGCTGAACTCTGAGATTCTCCGACTCCTCGTTACCACGTTCCCTAACAAATTCATCTGATTTTCACAGAGATAATTCACAGATGATCCAATCTTACGTGTCATGAATTTAAAGTCATTTTATGCCACTTTAAAACAGTTTTAATGGGACACTGATGGCAAAGTCATTAACGTGTGTGAGCAATAAAATCTAAGTCAGTATTACTTGCTAGAAAATTATATTCAAGTAATTTTACACGCAGCTAGTTGAGCCGTGAAATGTAGAACACACCTGGAAATATTTTGTATTGTTTCTTATTTTCAACCAGTTAGAGATGAGAACTAAGAATGAGCTACATTTCCCTTCCTGGTCTGTGACTCTCAGCCCCAAGCGCTTTTTATTTTACTGAAGAAATCGATCTTCAAAAAATTGTTTAAAATATATAGATTATAATAAAAATAATAGTATTAGATAATTTCCTAAAACTACTGGAAACTGTGGTTTATAGCAAACATTATTCAAGAAAAAGTAAACACTGCATTTGTTGCGACTATTTTCAGAAGCGGCGTAATACATATTTGATATTTAAGTATTCATTGTAATGAGGGGAGATGTCACTGAGTGCGAAGGTGTTGCACTGCTGCAACTTTCCCTGCAACCATTTTGTCCCGTCTTGAATCTTTGGTGTTAACTGGACTTAGAGAGTGACAACAAAAGAAGTAAAACATGAAGTGGAGCAAAAACATTTCGGGAAGGGTGCAGCCAAGTTGCTTTCATAGAAATCATGCTGCAGCTAGCTTGATTTCCAGAGCTTGCCTACCTCAGCTTTAACTATTTGCTGTCACAGGAAACATTTACAGTAACCTTTTTATAAGTTCAGCACCGCTAAGAAATGCTAACAACACATAAGCAAATTTTTTTCATAGTAAGGGCTGAGTTTGTAATAATACGTGAAATGCCTGGTAGGTATACAATGCTAACTTCACCACTAGTTTAATCAGAACTGAAACAAAACCTTCAAAAGAGGAATTCACTCTTCATCTCTGTGGCCATTTTTCATGTTCTGTTTTTGTCCATCTGATGGGAAAGATGCAGCCAGTGCAAAATAAATGAGGAAATGTGTGTTTTCCTTTGGTCATCATGGTTTATTTTTAAGCAAATGATAGCCCGTGGCTAAATTAGCTGCCTGACACAGAATGCTATTTAAAGAGTATTATTCATGCAAAACTCCTTATGTTTAGCTCATTTGACTCCCGAGCACGCGGTCGCACAGGGTCTTTTGTCATCTCTGACTAAGAAGAAGAAACTTCACTCTGTTGGTTCAGTTTGAAATGCCCGTAAACCCCCTCAGAGTGGGTATGTGCTGTACATTTTTCCCGACCTTTAATCTTTATCAACACTGACTCACAGCACGTCATGCTTAATAAACACCTACAGAGTTCAACAGCAACGCCATCTTCAAACAGATCTTCAGCCATGTGCTCGCCATGCGTGCTGCCGAAATGCACCATGTGGTTGATGCAGTTCAAAGGGATTTTTACTCCTAATAATTCACTCGAGCCGCAAAGTCACACCATCCATTTAATTATTACAGTCAAGCTATGGACTGGAACCCTGGCAGCAATTTATTTAATGCCTACCTCCACCTTAGCTGGTATCCTGTAATTAGGGACCGTGGCTAAACTACAGTCAAATGCCCAGTACATGGTGGAGATCTATGACACTGAGAGTGTGGGTGGGCAGTGAGGAGAAGGAGGAGGAGGAGGAGGGGGAAATTGCCCTTAATGTGTTTTCGAGCTTTAGTGCCATTTAAAGTCCTCCCAGCAAACACAGAGGTTTGTATTTTATTGAGCCCCTTCTTAATTCCTCCCACTCGAAACAGACAATAGTGCAGCTGTGAAACTGACTTTGAACTGAGCTCAGCTGAGTTAAACATTTCGTGACAGAGTGAACTACTGTACATATGGTAAAGCGTTCGTTTTGACATGTTTTATGGTAGAAAGCTAAAACAGAGGGGACATGGAGAATATTAAGTGGGATTAAGGACGGTTGTAGAATTGTGGTTTGAATAATAAAGCCAGCCCATAAAGCTCGAGTGGTGTCATCAGTGTTTGAACGTGCTGAGAAATGATCTTTTATAGGCTGATGTTTACTGCAGAGGTGGAAAGTAAGCAATTATCTATTTCCTAAAGTACTGAACTTGGGTTAAATGTGCTTTTCTTTCTATTTTGTTGGACTTTTACTGCAACTCCTCAACATTTTGAGCCTTTTCTCTCCAGGAAAATCACTCCATTGGTCATTTTAAATCCTCAATATGACTTGAATGTCATCAGTGTTTGAATTCAGTTTAACTTGATTGTTACTGACTTCATGGCTGTAACCTGAATGTAAACTGAATGCAACTTTAACTGTTTTCATTGTTGTTTACTTTGGTGAATATTGGTGTGTGAATAGTAAAATGAATTTGTCATAGATGGAAAATAGGAAGTGTCTTGTTAGGTTTGTTTTGTGTAGTTTCACTTCACTGAGATTATAGGAATTCTTATTTAACTTAACTCATTTTCTTTATTATAACACTGTGAGGAAGGGTCAGGACTAGATAAGCATTTTTGCTTCCTCCTGCTCCTTCTCGAACATCTATATGTATTTGGTCTTTGGATGATAATGCTTTATTCATTTATGTTTGGTACTTTTTCTGATTCTTTTTTATTTCAGGGATATTTGTTATGGCATTTGCTGTGTTGTGCGAGATAAATAAAAGAAAACGAAAGAACAGGTTTCAGCTGTCTAACCTCAGAGAAGGGAGAAGTAATGTAAAGTGAACAGAGATCAAAACTGGCCCTGATGGCCGCCACATGGCAAAACATGTTGGTCTCACATTAAATTCTTTTTACTATACAACAAGTGTTGATGGCATTTTTTCCTTTTTTTATTGTCAAACTTTAACCAGAACACAGTCTTTAAGATATCAGATCAGAAAACAGGATTTTAGTTGCTTTTTAATTAAAGGTCAT
>MDSQ01000257.1_pt1 | contig 11872 bp, 7 predicted proteins | sample 1008251 | NCBI WGS metagenome assembly MDSQ01 (sample SAMN05526597, study PRJNA338239) | gut metagenome | isolation source: Hindgut content | host: Naso unicornis | place: Saudi Arabia: Red Sea | collected 2016-05
ATCAAACCGCATGGTGACATGTCTCTGGAACTAAAACACAGCTGTGCTCAGTGTGGAGTAAAGAGGAATGGTTTCAGAACAAAATGTTTCAGCATTTTGACGGCATGTAAGTGATTTCAGTTTCTTCCTTACAAACAAAAAAGACGATAAATGAACAAAATTGCTCTTGATAAATGAAGACATTAGTTATAACGAAGTGGCACTTGCAAAAATAAACCTTTTCTGTGATTGCGAATCAATCTGACGCTTGTAATAATCACAATAAAACAACTGTCAGCTTGCTGTCTATGAAGTTCGAGAGCACCAGCTAATTAATTAATTTTAAAGGGTCATTCCCCCCATTTAAGACATCACAATGGCCAATATGAAACAAAGCTCTTTGCTATCTTTGATACCATTAGCTTATCAACAACACCAGCATAGTTATATGATTTTATCCATTTACTTATATTTAAAACCAACATACTGCTAGAGGCCTTGTGTTGTGTTGTGCTATACTGATGAGAACCTATAGAGGGCGCTTTAGTATTGTGTGTTGTAAGCAATGTGTTGTAGCTGTTACTGTAGAGGAGGAGTTAATAAAGAAGCATGGAAGAAGTGAAGCACGCCGAAGCAAGTACAGAAAGTACAGCAGGCTAAAAGAGTTGCTAACCTTAGAGGTGTGTGTGTGTTAGTGCTGCAGTACAACACTGGGCCTCACACAGGTACAGCCCACTGTGACCATCTCTGTACCCAGCCGGAAGTCGTACTTCCTCTTCCCTTTCCTGCGTCCTTTGTCTCTTTGGTTTTGCCTCAGGACTCTGGGGTGTGATGAGGAAATTATTGAGGCTGAACATAGACAACGTTTCAAGATCACAGTCTTTGAAATCATTTTGGACTGTAGAGGGTGTGACTACGGGCAGGGAAAAATTAAGCAAAACTCGAGTCAGTCTAATTTAATTGAGTGTGTTTCCATTCAGTTCTTTAAAATACATGCAACATCATAAAAGAATGTCAAACCATTTATTATTTTCTTCACTGCTTATTTATAAAAAGGTCAGTCACAAAGAAAACTGCCATCACCGTCTTTGACTTTAAGATTTAAAGATAAATATTCAGTCTGTTGAGGCTTTTGTCTTGCATAGTGTTCAAGAAATTTCTGTCACAAGTCCTCAGGCCCTGCAGAGCCTAAACTCAGCAATTTACACCAGGTAATAGTAATCTAATTACTTTAGATTTTCATATTTCCACTGGTAGTGGGAAAAGACTAAAAAAAGTGTGTATATAAACTCGAGCAAATGTACAACTACTGCGATGAAAATGTCACAAGTAAACGTAGGCTATCTAGTTAAAAAGTAACTCAAAGTAAAAGTTACTTTTTTTGGTAACTAAAAAAAAAAAAAATTAGCTTAGTTACAGGACATTTAATGTAAACATCAAAAAGTGTTACACATTAAAAAAATAACATAGCTTAGCTACTTAACTACATTTTAATCCACAGTAAATAGGAAAATATATTCCAATATGCACAATCCTCATTTTTAGAGCAGACTAATTGTCACAAAGGTTTATGGCAAATGTAGCAAAGTAAAGAGTAAATTACCAGCTTGAGTAAATGGAGGAAGTACAGCTTAATCGTGAAATGAAACAAACTCTTTCTTTAAAAAAACTAAACAAAACAAAACAAAACAAACCCTTTTTTTCCTCATCTGTGTCGCTTGTAAGTTACTACCACCCCTGAGTTTTACCACTTTAAGCTACACTAACAGAATCGGAATTAATAGAAGAACTAAGTTTTCTCTTGAACACATCCAAATCATCACGCTTAACCTGCCCAACGAAAACACTTTTTTGAAGCCGCCCCAACCCCTCAGCCTCACAAAGCTTAACCACCTTACTCCTATGTTTTGCCAAAGTCACGTCATACATTAATAATATAGTCATGGTCACCGTCTTTCATAATAAACCTAGAAAGTTGCAAAGCCTCGTACTCAAAAATTTCTTTAAACTTCATAAGTTTATGTCGATAGCGTTTTTTCTCAGCTAATAACTGATTAAACTCACTAAAGAAAATCCCCTTGCCACCGTAATTTAAATAATACGCCCCAAACTCATCAACATCAAAGTGGCTTATATCCAACGCCTCCGCCCTACATAACTCAATGATAAACATATCTGTATAATGTCGGAAGAGTTCAATTAAATCATAGGATAATACAGGTTTGTTATACCTATCAGTATGCATCACTCCAATATACGGATCTAACCCCGCCAACACGCAAGCTTGCTCTATGTATCCATATAGTATACCATACGAATAATTTAGCAACGCATTAAACATATCCTTTGCAGGACGTTGACTTCGCCCTTTAAACTGATATTGGACTGGCAACAGTTCATTCAGCAGCGAAAAATATATTTTGCTACAATTCCCCTCATATGCCTGAACCTTGTTTTGTATTATGGGAATTGTATTGGATGTTAATAGAGCAGCGATTGTTTTTTTATATTCTTCCATTTGCAAAACCCCAGAATTAATATTATCAACTTTACCTTTTCCGACCCCTCGTTTAAATTTATTTAGAACATATTGTTGCTTAGAAATTTTATTTGTTAGCCAAAATCGTACTAACTGCGCCCCAATTACATTTTCCCGCAATAATAATTGTTTCCGTCTAACTTCTGCAGATTTTTTTATACTTGGCTCCCATACTCGCCCGTATACTTTGCCATATTTGTCCACTAATGTTATTCCTATTCCATGTTCAATGGCTAAATTTATTGCATCTGTTGATATAGATACCGCTGTTGCTAATGTAATTTGATCCACTTTTTTTGCTGCGACTTTAGTTTGATTATTAGTTGTTATTACAAAGCATTCCCCTTCCCTTCTAAAACTACTTCCTTTTGTATTAATTATTAAATGCATACACTATCACCTCACCGGTAGTATATACAATATTTTAGTTTCAATCCTTATTGTAGTGGATAGGTATTTCAGACTGATAAATGTGAATGTGACTTTTTTAGGTATTTGCATGGGCATAACAGTTTCAATCCTTGTTATAGTGGATAGGTGTTTCAGACAAAAAATCAACGAATTACGAAACAGTTAAATTAGGAAGGTTTCAATCCTTGTTGTATTGGATAGGTGTTTCAGACCGTATGATTAAAGGTCGCCAAAGTGTTAGCACTAGTAACGTGTTTCAATCCTTGTTGTAGTGGATAGGTGTTTCAGACAACAAAAGACGGGTATTTCTTCCGAACACGTTCGGACGGGTTTCAATCCTTGTTGTAGTGGATAGGTGTTTCAGACGCAGATTTGATGATGGTATCTAACTTACAGTTAAATATTTGTTTCAATCCTTGTTGTAGTGGATAGGTGTTTCAGACGAGAGAAAAGAAATAGCGTAGATAGACATGTAGGTATAAGTTTCAATCCTTGTTGTAGTGGATAGGTGTTTCAGACCCGTGTAATTTTACAGGTCAGTAGAAGTAAGGGATACACGGAAAATTACTGCAAATAAGATGGTAAATTTAGTTCCATCGCTCCAAAAATCGCCTTAACCTAACATAAGAATAAAACAAATTATATCAACAGTCAAGGCGAATGGAAAAATAAAAACTGGTTATAAAATCCAGAATAAGCTATCCTGAAATCCTTCTAAAATCTAATATTGTACATCTACACCTCTAGCTAACAAAGAGTCAATAACGTATTTAGTATTTTTATCTTTTAGATTTAAAGGGTTGCCCTGTAAGTATACACATATTAAATTTGGCATATCAAGCAGCACGCTTATATCGGTAATGTTATTATTTATAAGGTTTATAGAACCCAAATTCGGGATACTGCTTAACACACTAATATCTGAAATTTGATTATCACGCACAACTAGCATATTAAGATATTGCATATTAGCTAAAGGGCTTATATCTTCAATTAGGTTGTTGATTAACATAATAATTTGCAAATGCTCCAGTTGTGCCAAAGGGCTTATATCCTTTATAAAGTTATCATGCATATTGACCCACAGCAAATCAGGTAAAAGCCCGATGGAACTAATATCTGTTATGCCTAAGCCATTACATTCAAAAATACCTCCATTATAATGTACAATATAGGAATAAGGAATTTCTTTGTACCTAACAAATTCAGTGTACTCTTCAATAAAAGTTGGTGCTACATTTATATCAAATTCAAACTCTATATACTCAGTTGTATTTGACCAAGAATTAGATTTTATTTCTATTCCAGTTTGCAGTGTTGAATCTACCAAACCAAAGTCCAAAAGAGAATCTACATCAAACCATTCATTAAGCATAACCAAAAAATTTATATCAGCCGTTTTGCTACGTTCAATTTCATCGTGCTCCATAACAATATTTATATCTATCATATTAAGTAATTCCACCAAGTCTTGCTGCGGTAAATCGGTAGTAGCCATAATTCCAAACAGAACCATAAAACTTGGTAACATACTAGATACATCTACATTTGTATCATAATAATGCTGCGCTAACATATCAATTAAAACTTCCCCATTTGTAACAATACTATTATGAATACTCAAAACAAAGTCTTGAAAATCGGGATTTAACAAAGTAAAGTTATAACTATCATTTTGTTTTGTTATATAGCTTGGAGCCGAAATTCCTTCAAATAAAACTGGCGACAGTGCCTCAATCACATCAATTAGTAAAGCTAGTTCAGTTAATGTACTAATATAACCCCCTTCATGCTGGGTATAGACTTTATACATATCATGTAGCGGTAAGTAATCTGTATCAAACAATATATCTGGCAGTTCCAGACTATGTAAGTCATTAATTTGTTTCAACGTATCTGTTGATAAATAAACTTCTTGATTGTTGTTTAGTGAGTATACCGTAAAATCTAGTGAATAATTTAATTCTAACAGCAGCTTTTGATAATACCGTAATACTTCTTTATCAATATAACTTTCGTCCAGCAAAAATATCGTATTCATAATATTATCCCAATTTGCACCTAAACTTATATCTAATTTAAAGTCACCATTATTGTTATCTTGATGCATTATTGTATTTACTTCAACTTCGATATAGTCGTTGTTCGTTAGTGTATAAAGCTTTGCTGTAGTTTGTGATTGTGTAATCGTAGTACCAAGGTTGACATCACTATTAGCGTATAAACTGCCTCCTGTAGGTAGTAGCACAGTCGATAATATTATCGCTATTTTTTTTGACATGTTAATCCCTCCTAATTTTTATTCTCTGAGTATACCATTATGGTGTTCATTAAGTATGAGTAAAATTCTTCGTACAACTTAGGTGTTATCTCAGGTTTAGATAAAATTACTAATGTATGTGGCTTTTGTTCTTTTCTATAGGCAGGATGTATGTGTTTATAATCATTTTGTACAAACCCTAACCTATTGTAAAATTCTTTTCTTCTGTTAGAAATATCATCTACAGGTGGGTCAATTTCTAACAGCATAGGCTTATGCGTTGAAGCCATAAAATCTTTTAATATACGTGAACCTATATTTTTACCTCTAATACTTTCTGATATCGCAAAATGTTCTATATAAACAAAGTCAGCCGTGTGCCATGTCATAAGTAACCCTAATACTTCTTTTTTGTCTCCAATAATTACCTCAAAATAATAATCGGTGTTAGACAGTACGGCAATTTGGTCTGCTAGTGTTCTTTGTTCAAATAAAGGAAAGCTATTCTCATAGATTTCAAAACATATTTTAAAGTAAGTGCTGTCAGCATCTGTAATTCTTATTTTGTTCATTTTTATCCCTCCTAATTTTTATTAATTGCTTAATTATAACATATTAATATTTCTAAGTCGAGGAGTTTAGTTTTTCATGTTTAATTCCATTCTTATCTTCGTATTCATGCAGAATCTACATATAGGTTTTCACTAAAAAATGGCAACAAAAATAACCTCGAACTTATAAAATCAAGTGTTCGAGGTTATTTAAAATGGAGATGATATTTAATCGCTAAGTACTACCTTGCGTAAAGCTATGTGTGTATTGGTGAAATAGCGGCGACTTATCACCAAATCTTAAAAAACTCTTCTGTAAGACGCTCAGTTCTTAGATTAATTTCATCCTCATCCCATGGACGACCTTTATCATAAATATCAATTACTTCTTTAGTTACAAAAAGCTCACCATACTCCTTAATTCCTTTACTTCTAGAGCTGCTACCTTTCATCTTTTTTGTAAACTCATCGTTTTTGATCTTACTGTTCAAGCTTTTCTTAAGCAGTGTAGCATTACCTATTTGATATACTGCTGCATCTCTTATTTCTTTAGCTTCCTCTTGATTCGTAACCCTTCTACCATCATTCATAACAGGAGGATTATCTGTGCCCCAATGGTCCTCCCACTTTTTAGGCATAATATGCTCTAGCGAATAAGTATAAGCTAATGCAGTTATATCTGTTTTTGAATCTTCACTGCGCCTCTTTAATTCAATCCAAAACAATATCAATGTAGGAACTTTATTCTGCGTTCTATGTAAACTTTTTAAACTAGCCTTAACTTGTTTATCGTTAATATAACTTTCTTTTGATTCCCATAACTTAGCCATGGTCCCACCATCTTTAAATACAACAGCAGTTTCTTTATTAAAATTTTTCGCACTAACTCCGCATAAATAATGACGCAATACAAATTTCTCAATTAATTTAAGTTCAGCTACCAAATTATCAGGCTGCTCTTTAAATAATTTTAATAAATACGCATGGAAAGTATAAACTCCCAGCTCTTCTAAAATCTGCAATAATCGTTTCTCATCATCCTTATAACTATGTAAAGTTGCTTTATTAAACCCAGTAAACTTCTTACGATAGACAATAGCATAATCTGCAATTTCTTTGATAAAATCAAGTAACACTGTTAACTGTGTTATACCATTCATATAAACTTTATATTTATTAGTCAGCTCAACCATCTTGTGAGTATTGGGGTTATAGAACCCGTTGATTGAAGCTACCGCATTGAGTAATAATTCTTTATTGTCTCTCTCCAATCTCCCCGAAGATTTAGACTGTTGCCAAAATTTTATACCCTCTAGGTCGTCAGGATTTTCAAATACTTTTGCCCAATGATAATCATAAACGTTTAAAATTTCTTCTTTGTCTTCCTCAGTTTGAGCAAGCTGGTAGGCTCTTTGAAATAGTGTATTTTTAATTGTGTCAAAACAAGTTAATCTAACACCTGCTGAATTAATAGAGTCAAATATGGCTTGTTCGTTGTCATTCTCTCCTAACTCAATTTTTACTAATAAATTAGTCTCATTCATCACCAAAATATCCCATATAGCTTCACGTGTAGAACTGTCTTTCGCCGACAACTCATTTTTGAAATATGTATAGCACCTACATAAGTTAGTAGATTTATCTTTGATTGAGGTAAAATTACCATGTACTATGTTTTCATAATCCTCTACATCTACTCTAGAATGATTAATTTTTATAAGCTTCTTTTTTTTACTACCTAGCTTAGTAAAAAGGATCTGAGCTAAATTAACCCGAGCATCCTGGTCACTCTGAAGTTCCTCATCCGAGTCATAACAAGCTTTTACTAATATACTTAATGTAGTTAGGCGTTGTTGTCCATCTATTACTTGATAGCTCTTAACACCTGTATCTTCAGAAGGTTGTTCCTTTAAAATAATCGAGCCTAAAAAGATACTACTCTTATTATCTAAACCATCTACTAAAGTGTCTAGTAAACTGTCCCAATCATCTTTTTCCCATACGTATGGCCTTTGAAAAAAGGGTATGTCTAAAAATATACTTTTCCTAATAAAATTAAATGCCGTTTGCTCTGCTGTCATTATATCATCTCCTAAGTAATTATATAGTAATTTTGCTACATAACTAATTATATCACAAATTGTCTTTTTAAGCAAATTTTAAATAACCATGGAATTATTTTCTGCAAGCTAAGATTAAAAACTGTGCCTAAACGTATCTAATAATTATTGTTAGCATGGGAGCTTTATTTCTAAGATTGCACCATTATCTTAGTTAATACAAACAAAAAACCTCAAACTGCCAATACAAATCGGTAGTTCAAGGTTTATTTCGCTCTAAACATTTAAATCGAGTGCCCCAAAATGGACGTGATACTTTTCGTGGGATACTCTATATCCTTTTTATACCCCCCTAAATTTACGCAATAAAAAACTAATATGGTTTAACTGAATTACGAATTACCAATTCTACTGGACTGTGGATGCTCGCTTCGGTAATAAGTTCGTTATTGATAATTTTAAGTAGTTGAGAAAATGCTAACTGAGCTTTAAGCCTAACATTTTGTTTAATGGTAGTAAGAGCAGGTCTCGCAAACTTACAGTATAAACTATCATCGAAACCTGTAATGGAGATGTCATCAGGAATATTAACTCCCAGTTGAAACAAATTCTGCATCGCTTCCATAGCTCTATAATCTGATGAAAATGCCAATGCTCTTGCTTCTATAAACTTCTCTAAGTTTGTTTGATAATAGCTTTTTACATCTGATAAGTGAGGATTTAAAATATTATATCGATAACTAGTGCAAATCTCACCGTTTTGTTCTTGAGCATCTTTGAACCCTAACCACCGCTGATAATCACTGTCTTTCTTAGTCTCAGCAATAAATAACGCAGATTTATGATTATTATTATACAAATAATCTCCAATTAAATAACCTCCGCTATAATCATCAATCCCCACATTGTAATGAAAAAATCCTTTACTTGGATAATAATCAATCAATACCATTGATTTATTTAGTTTCTGGGTTAACAAACGATACTTCTCCTCAGAAAAAGCAAATAAAATCAATCCATCAATATTCCAACGAGAGGCAATATCTACTACTGAACTCACTTCTTTACCAGAAATTATCATAACATAATAACCATGGCTCTCGGCCTCTAATTGTAACTTACTTAAAAACTCAGAAATAAAAGGGGTTTGCAATGCATGCATATGATGAAAAGTAGAACTTCCCAAAGTCAGTCCTATAATGCGAGATGAATTTTTTGTCATAATCAAGGACCCCATATTCGGGACATACCCTTCCTGCTCAAGGATTTTTGATATTTTATCCATAGTTTGTTTCGAAACTCGTTTTGTATTACCATGCAATACGTTAGAAACTGTTGTTCTACTCACTCCTACTTTATCAGCAATATCTTGTAAAGTAACCATTTAATACCTCCTCAATCGTCATTGTTTTCCTAATGATAACAAATAAAATAACTCTTTTCAATGCCAGTACTTAAATTCATATAAATTAGTATAATTCTTCTCTAAACTTAATTTATTTTATGTGAATATAATATAGTACAAACATTATGATGTCTCGAGGAGGTGGATGGCTCTTAGTTTTAGTAGTGCCTATATACTTTTGGCATCACTCACTTGTTTTATTAAATACTATTAATTATAAAATCATACGTTCTCAAATTAGCTTTGAGTACTGCCTTATGGCAATCTTTCTCCCAGCTCAATATAATAGTATCCTGTTCAGTACTCACCTCAAACTTACTATCAAAGCCAAATGCAGGATAATTGTTTCTAAATTTTATCATCTCCAATTGTTTCTTCACTGCATCATTAGAGCAGACCTTACTTTCTATGTCAGCTAAAGTTAAATTTGTTCTATTAATCTCTTTATGGCCACTATCTCCTGTTACAGCTTCATAATCATTCGTCCCCATAAACAAATCCAAATACCAAATCTGTGGTTTCCCTGGCATAAACAACTGTAATGCTCGTGCCAAAAGCATTTTTGCATCATCTTCACCTAGTGCACTATAATAAGTTGCATTCACTTGATAATACATGTTTTTCTGCCCATGTAAATTTTTAACCAAACCACCTCGAGAAACTATTGTATTAATCACACTATCAATTTCATCATCACTGAGCATTCCCTTCAAGTCTAATACAGGTATACCATCATGACAACCGAGCATATTTACAGTTTTAATGCCTTTGCTTACTAATTCCCCAGCCCATTTTACTAAATACTTACTATTATGATTTTCTATTGCCTCAATAATTATTCCAGGGAGGAAAAAGTCATATGTTAAGTATCCCTGCTTAGATATTTTTTCATAAATATTAGTATCGTATGCTGCATGAATTTCTGGCAATAACGTCAAATTATGCTTACTTGCTAATTGCTCAACACGCTTTAATAATTCCCAAGTCCCTGGTTCATTTAAAAAGTTTTTCTCACCAATTTGTTTTGGTGCATATGCAAACGCATCTAAACGAACGATTTGGCTACCATATGATGCTATCTTCTGCAAAGTCTCCTCATAGAATTCCCATACTAACGGGGATTTAATATTCATATCCATTTGACCAAGATAGCTATACTTTCCGTTCTCCTCACTGACTTCGTGATAAAATGTATTCCAATATGGAACTCGCTTATTATCTGGCATAGTTACCATAAGGATTGGCAAGCCTGGTTTTCTAAAAAACATATCTTTTATCAATACTGGATTAGGTTGAATATAACCTTCCTCCGTCATAGTTCCATTACCTTCCCAAAAAGTATTCCAATTTATAAAGAAATCCTTGTACTTAGAGTGCTCTCCATTCTCGACTAAATCTTGAAATTGTGGAGATAGAACTGATGCATGATTTAATACAAAATCTAACTTAAGTTCCATACCTAAATTACGTAAATTTTCTAAATCTTCTTTAGTAGCTAAATCAGAGTTTAAATTATAGTCTTTAACAGAAAACCCTCTATCTAAATCAGAATTAAATACACTAGGTAAAATATAAAACGAACTAAATAATTGATTATGCTCCTGCAAAAAATTCACTGCTGACGCTAGGTTTCCACCTATACTATCCGGATATGCATTTAACATAGGTTGATTACTAATTGTGCCCATAGATTTTAAATATTGGTTATACGTTAGTAACTCCCCATTTTTAGACATAATAATCTTAGCTTTCTTAGCCTGTTTTTGAAGCATCTCCTGTTCCAAACTCAGTACTAATGCTGTAAAAGCTGAGTCTACTTTACCATCTCTATTTCTGGACTTTCTATGTGCTAACGTCTCTTCAGGAGTACTATTTAATAAAATAGGAATATCTACACCAATGAAATTATCACTATTACCATGTGTCCACTCAATAATTAATATTCTAGTCTGACTAAAGTCAACTTTTTCATACCAAAGTTCGCTAGTATCTCTACCCATACGCTTTAACCAAATATCTGACTGACCAGATTTAAATTCACTAACAATTTGGGTCAGCTTATCAAAACCTATTTCATTAGATGTTCCTAAATATTGCTTTAATCCTGCTTTTCCACCCTCAATATAAGTTTTTAACCAAGGATATTTATATGCAGTATTAGCATCATCATCTTTTAATTGTAACTGCTTTATTATCGCAAAGACTTCTTGTGTCAGCATATCATTCTCAACTAAAGCTTCAATACCACTAGTTCTAAAAATGCGCAGTCGCTCAGCATCATTATACATAGGTATTCTATGCGGATAATTATCGCCCGACAAAGTATAAGTGGTTAATCCCAGTTGATTGAAGTAATATGCTAAGATAGACGCTGTTTCCGATTTACCTACACCCGAGCCGCCACATACGCTAAGTACAATTTTATTATCCAATCCATTTATTAACTTTAACACTTCTGGAAAAATAATATTAGCTTTATTAATTAGCTCTTGCGTTAAATGCACTTTATCCCCAGGCATATCTCCGTATGGAATATTACTATCAACAGTTAAAAGTGGAGCTTCCCATTTTGATTGAACAGGTTACGCAAACTCGTGACTTCAGTCGTGAGTAAGTAACCTCATAAATTTTAGAAAAAATACCTTGTCAAAAGGTGTTTTTTCGTGT
>MDSQ01000258.1_pt1 | contig 11863 bp, 8 predicted proteins | sample 1008251 | NCBI WGS metagenome assembly MDSQ01 (sample SAMN05526597, study PRJNA338239) | gut metagenome | isolation source: Hindgut content | host: Naso unicornis | place: Saudi Arabia: Red Sea | collected 2016-05
GACACAGGTCCAAACACACTTTGCAGTAATTAAACATAAAAATAAAATACAATCCAAAGCGGTAAGCTTCACTTTGATATCTTACAGTCCAAAAAGGAAAACGCTTTAGTGCTTCATTCATTCTCTGCAGATGGTTTAAGAAGCTCACACAGATAAATCAATCTAGAAGAATCATCAGAGATTTAAGGAGGTTTGTCGGTCTGTGGATACTCATACACTGGGATCTTTTATTAATGGTGATGTCACTTTCTAACAGAACTGATTGCAGTGAATGGTCAGTGGGCGGTGGGTTTGTACCTGCTGATCTCTGATCATAACCTACTCAGGAACAGGTTAGACGTTCAGCATGAGTTGCCCGGGTGATGAAGCCCGGTGAGTAATAATCCAACTTCATCTGAGTGAAAACCCAGTTAAACCTGAAGTTACGTCGCTACACTTAAATCTTGCTTCATAGTACAGGCTCCTGGAAAACACCAACGCCAAATCACAATATGAGGATATCTCATCTCATATAATATTAACTGCATACTATTATCATAATGCCAGCCCATAGCTGGGCTGACATTGCGTAACACCCCCAACCCAAACTTCAATACACATAAAGTCTCACAATCAGCAGCATTAACCCTCTAAAGCCATCAGACACACGGCGCATCCGGGCGGAAACATCCCCTCGTGCTCACAGACACTAACACAGCTAAGTGGAATTCAACCAGCCTGATACTCACGCTGTATGTGAATAAGCTGCTTTGGCATCTTGAACTCCCCGGGGTAGAGGGACTCGTAGTGCGTGATGTTGCGCTCTGCCTCAGGGACGGGGATAACCATGTTGTCCCGCTTCTCGCCGTATACCTGCTGCGCTGAGATGGCTCGTTGGAGATGGTGCTCCTGTAAGGAAGGAAAACAGCTGTTAACAGACAGTCTGCAGTTTAAAGAGCTTTGGTGACTTCTTAAGAGATGCTTTTGATGCTTTAGTCGTAAACTATGCTATTTCACCTTGACATGCTCGCTCCAGCAAGAAAAAGTGAAATGTTTGATTTACAGCCAGTAGACTGAAACTGTTTTTCATGACTTGAGTATGAATCAATGTGCTTTGAGTTGAGAATAAAAATGAAAAAGATTTATTTAGTTGGTGAAAAATACCACTGTTTCATCAGGAGTCCAATGAATTTTCCATTTGCTTCCAGTCATACTGAACACAGGAACCTGCTCCCACAACATCAAAACAGCCAGATATTCCACACCACGGACATTAAAGCACAGGAAATAAGAGAACAGTCTTCTGTGTTAATTAATGTGGTTTGCAGCACAGGATGTTGAGGTCAATCCACCCAAGAATAAGCACAGAGAGACTTCTGCATCTCACATCAATGTGTCATTACAGGAAAAGGATCGTTTATCAGCACAACTTAACACAAAAGCTTAAAAAAACACAACTGAATCAAAGAAAAATAATGAATTTTCTTTTTGTGTGTTGATTTTCACACCTCTTTATCAGTTCTGAGTCATGTAAGCAGAATTATAGCCTGACCAATAAAATGAGTGCAAAACATGACAGCAATCATCCAAAAGCATTTCAGACAGGACTGGATCACTACACTCACATATTCACCTTAACCTTTTTCCTTTTACTGATTATCTGTTCTGTTTTTTGTTCTAGCATTTCTTACTTATAATTGTCAACATTACATTAAATAATTTTTCTTACTGACCAGGCAGAACAGACTATTTGTTACGGTATGCTACGCCTATGTATACCATCACAGTTCCTAATGCTGTACCTCAAAGAAATGAGTCATCAGCAGAGAGTTAGTGTAGGATCTGAAATGGTAAATGGAGCCCGTTTATAAGATACAAGCAGTATCAAGCATGTATTAGCATGCTAATCCACTGTGAGTTCAGAGAGGTGAGATGCACGCCGTACTTCTACTTCAAAGCATGTGCTCTCTGGAGAAGATGTGATTTTGACCCTTGCACAGGTAACACAACTATCACACAGGTGACTCGCTGTTTTCATTTGCTACAGCTTCCAGCCTGAGCAAGTCACAAAGGTGGTCATAAAAAACAAAGATGTTCAAGTTTACAAAAATACTGTTCGCAGAGTCATGGGATCATAAATGAAATACCTGCAACGTTCTCCAGTAGAAAATCTGGTATTTTAACCAACTTACACAAGCAAGGATGTCAGCAAATGAGTCACTCAGTTTCACTCAGCACACCATGTCTTCACATTATGTAATCTGATAGTCACTTAAATTTGTCACAGTAAGAATAATCCCACACTAACAATCAGTTTTCCTATGACACATACAGTATTTCACAAACATCCTCATTATTATAAGAATAGAATTAAAGCGTAAATCTACTTTGAGCCCCAGTAATGACATCTGCAACAAATCATTGCATCTTGTTGCAAATGCATTCTCACTCTGCAGCACAGTCTTACAGGCCTTCTCTCAGTGGTTGATGCAACAGATGGCCAATCCAGTCCAACCGACTGAGGCCCATCTTGCTTTAACAAGTATTTTAACGGGGCTCCTACTCATTTAGCACATTACACACTTTTCACAGCCACAGATTCCTGTGGATTTTGAGATATAGGTCAGTGTTCAGTGACTTACCAATTGTGGCGAGCAAAACTGAGCAACAATGAAACCGTGTCTGTGTATGACTAATCTTATGTATGCAAAAACTGCTACCTTTTAGACACTCCAACACTTGTGCTGGAGTTCAAAGTGGTTAGGGCCTTTAGTATAACACAGAGCCATGGGGAGCCCTGCGTGGACCAACAGGAGAATCACATCAGAGCTGTGAGCTGGCATGAAAGGACACAGCACGTCTCCAGAGCTCAACCATCTGCCCTCGTGAGCTTACCAACAAACCAAGTGCTGTACACTTTCTCTACAACCAGCAGACTGAGAAAACAGCTTATTTTGTTAACCGGACCATTGTTAATTAACTTTGAAGACCATGAGACACAAATGAAAGTGACACTGGAAGGATTCAGCCAACCTCCATCACTCCCTTTCAGCTGGTTGGTGGTTCTAAATGAGTTTGGGATGCAAACATACACAGACCACAAACAAATTGCCACCTCTTCCCAAATCACCAGCAATTTGTCACCAATTTTAGCTAGAATGTTACTCTACACATGACTGAATTTGGCATGTCTACACATGCAAATCACAGGTTTAATGGAAAAAAAAAATGAGAGAAAAGTATTTGGCTTTAATTGTTGCAGTGTGCACTGATCGTCCAGCCAAGCTTGTTGAAATGTTCACACAGCCTTTTTCACTACCCACAAATATACAACCGCCTGCAATTAGCTAGCAGTTTCGTGTGATCCGACATTTCACAACCCTTTGCGTGGCAAGTCTAAAACTATTAGTCTGTAACTGCCAAGGCTGTGGTTCTCTGAACCCTGATCTCAGCAACTTTAAACTCTAAATGTACAAAAAATAAGAACACAAAGCTCTGAAAAATAAGAGCAACATTTCAACAGCATTCTTGCAATCCTCTCAGCTCTCAATTTAATAGCATTTTGACAGCTGAGAGCACAGAAAAAATCCATTTTATTTGAAGGCCACAGCCAGCCTTAACCAGTGATTGAAAGAAAAACCTAATGCATTAAATATGTTGACAGGAGTTGCATCTTGAATAGAGAAACACTTGTGTTTAACATTTTACAGACACATATCAGGGTTGAAATAACAACTCTGGTATGGCTGAATCACACTGCTTAATGAGGTACAGGTTGGAAACATGCACAGATGACATACAGCCATTCATACTTGACTCACAAATTCTCCTGGCTTAATACTGTAGGAGAAAACCAACCACCAAACATGTAAACTTCACACTGAAAGGCTCCAGCACAGGTGGATTCAAAAGCACAACCTTTGTGCTTCCTGCATAAACTGAGCCATCTTGCTTCAAGTCTCAAGGCCTTCACACAGAGTAACGAATAAAACGAATAAACAACATGACAATGCGAATAGTTAGGCGGCGAAAATGTTCAGGTCAAAAACACACAACGGCGGTGACACAAATTTGCGAAAGAGCACGGAAATATGAATTTCCGACAGAGTTTTGACAGTTCTGTTGAAGAGGGAAAAATGGACTCATGTTATATGAAAACACAGCAGAACTTATCAGCCATCAAACACAAAATACTGAATAAAAATCCAACACCATTCATTAACGACAGGCGGGTGTAAGCCACGTGCTAAGACAGGTGAAAAGTTAACAGAGCCTCTCTTATACATTAGTTAACGTGACCTCATCCAAAAGTTAACTACGAAACGTTACTCATGATTTGGAAAGCCCAACTGATCAATGACACTCTGCCATATGTTGTATTTAAGATTGTTGTCTTTATAATCTTGTTTGTCAAACAAGACTGAGAGACACATACTGAGCTTGTCAGCCATCGTTGTTGTTGTGGGATACAGCTCTGCACAACCATCGTGATTGGTTGATACATTCGTTCACAGTCTGAATGTTTGAAAAAATTGACCTCGATCCAGAAAACAAAAAATTTGCTTTTTTGCAGCGTGATATTTGCATTCCGTGTAAAAATACCTGTGCCCAATTAACAGTCCGAAAATTTCTTTTTTTTCATGCCTATTATTTACGAGAGGGACCACATCCAGTGTGTACAGGCTTTTAGTGTAAAACATATTTCTTCTACATGTGCATAAATGCTGCAGCAATGTTACTCAGCAACAGTCTTCTGGCACACTTCACTTTACAGCTATCTGATGACAAACTGGCACATCGAAGACACACAGCTGCTCTATCAAGAAGTTTCTGAATGATTTCATGAGACCTTATGTAAAGTCTATCATCAAATAGTTAACCAATATGACGCTGGCTTTGTGCTATCATGTAACTGGTCAAACACATCCACTTAAAAACAAAAAAACCCCCTACACTTTGTGAACTCTGATGAACCCTGTGCTATGTGAGTTGAGGACCCTGCATTAGGAGTCAGCGTAAGGAACCAATTAAAGCTGAGCCAGGCCCAGACCTGCCTTTGCTCGCTCCTGTAGAGGATATCAGCCCTGCAAACTGCAGCAGGCTACCCTGAGCTGGCCCTGACCTAAAGAAATCTTGATCTCCTGCAGCTGTGATCCGCAAAACCGCAGCTCACAGCCTGGGATTTCCTCTGCTGCGGAATTAGGTGAGTGGAGATAAAGGTCTTTTGTGAATGGCACATGGGAACAAGTAAATAGGTTATTCTGGGACGTCTCTCAGCTGCCTTGTTTAATTGAAATTTAAAGCTGACACATCTCCTGTAAAAGCCAATGTTTTAAACAGTTGTCCATGCTGAAACATTGAGTTGTCTTTATTTTTCCCAAATACCTACAAAAAGAAGGGGCAAGAGTTCAAAAACATTACAAGAGAAACAATCACCCAGAGCTGTGGATGCACAGTGGGCTTAATACTGAAACCTCTGCAGCCACAGATGCATACAGAAAAAAGAGAAATGAAAATCTATTTTTCACAGCACCATGCTTCCTTCCATTTAATGTTCCCTAGAAAAATAGATGACTCCAATAACAGTTGCCATGGAAACACAAGCGTGGCCTCCAGCAGGTATCCTAGGCTCATGCGGACCAAAGGAAGATGAGAAAGTCTTAATAAGTCATACTTATGATACATTAAATGCATACTTGCTTGTGTCCTTCCTACATTGCAAGCTTTATTAAGACACAAATTGTCCAACTAACTTTTGTAATTTCCAAAAAAACTAAACCAGCTCCTCAGAACAGGATATGATAAAACACCACATATTTAACTATGAAAGCAAATGTAACACAGGCACCTTTCCCTAACGATGGGACAGTCACTGTCACTGCAACATGCACATTAACTCTATTACATATTGCTTCTACAAACTGCAAATTAATGAAATAAACTTAACTATGATTGATAGTAGTCACAGGTACGTGCACAGGAGGATTTATGCTGCATCTGGTCACACACGTACCAGAAGATTCTTAACAAAAAGTAAAATTCATAAATAAGTAAACATACTGTACGCAACGTCTTTATTTCAAGAAGGAAACTGCACGTACAGATGGAGACTAGACTCATGAATAAATAGCAGATAATGATACCGCACTAAAATACAAAGAACTGAACATAAAACGCATTAGAAATCTGTGGAAATAAGCCATAGCAGGTGAACCGTTTTATGCTGTGTAGGACACTGTGCATGCACAGAATATTAGAGATTTAAGTGCCTTATTCCCAATTTCATTGCAGCTACTGATGGCACATAAATTGCGCTTTCAGACACTATTTTCAGAAGGTTTTACACTGTGAATGCTGATGAGGCAGATACACAAAGGCACTTATTTGGTGATTAATGTGAGCCATGAAGAGAACTCCAGCAGCAGTGTACTATGTTCCTCTAACACAAGATGTGGCCTATTCCATCACCACATCATAAACCCTGATAAGGACAACCTGTAACCAGGTTAAAGAAAGACATACTTAATCTAACTGACATCACGAGGCATGCTTGCAAGCGTCTTAAATAGACATAACTCCGTGGCCAGCATGTGGTCAGTCAGCTCAGCACAGTTACGCTCCATTGTTGCCGGACAGGATGTGGGTCAGGGAGCTAAGCCATGAACAGCCTTGTAGTAAAACTGTCCTCTTTATCTCTTCTGTCACTCTGTTATGTAATGCCGCTGTGTGTATGTGTACAGTAGGTGGGGGAGGGCTGGCAGGGGGGCAGGATTTATGCTGACTTTGCGGGGCCCCTTATGTGCCTGCCTTGTGTCTGTGTCTGTGTCTGCTGAGGCATCTCGGTGGCATCGAGGGACTTTTCTGCTGCTGAGGTGACAGAGAGACATTAAGCAGAGTGGGGCAGGAGGGCTAATAAATACCAGCTTATGCACAAGCCACTAACGCTTCAACTAAAACCAGCAATACCAAGCTTTTACCTCGTAACAATATACTGCCGATAAATAAATTTTAATGCAATTTGGTTAGAAATTGTTAATGTGGAGGGTTAGTTAGAGAATTCACTGTGTTCAGCAAATGAATGTGAAATGAAGTTTCCCTGTTGACTTACGCTGATAATTAAAAGGCGGCGGCTGAGCTACAACCGAGCTGAATAGAAGTGACTTAATGAGGAACAGACCACATTTACATGGACACCAACATTCTCACATTAACCCTATTAAGATAATACTCTGGCTTAGACACTGCCACATAAACTGCATTTTCTGATTACCTTAGTCCGTGTAAGGTCGTAAGCAATAATTGAATTACAACGTTAAGTGTTACAGTTTTAGTCGCATTATTGTACACAGGTATCCACCTTAATCGCACTGTGCTATCCTATCAGAATTTTCACAGCCTTTTGCGACAGCGACACATAATTTACTGCACTTAACCTGCTTGAGGACGTATACTCAAGCTTCCGACAGCAAGTTCACAGCCAGCTTCAGAAGAGAAGATGACGGACAGCACTGTTAAAAAGAAATCCAGACATTTCTGAGGTGAGGCAGAAACTAACCCCACGTTAGATATTTTGAGAGAAATGGATATCATGAAGTTATTAGAAAATTAGAAAATAAATACTCAAAAGGTGAAACGGTACGACATGTTAGACTGTTGTGTTGTTGTTGTTGTACTTCCAGTTTCAGATCAAACCCCATGAGAACATCGGACATATGACGTAGGGTGGGCGTGTGTCTCCTTAGTCATTAATCGGATTATGCTCTGTGACATATAAACAGGAAAATGAACGGACTCCTCTATAAGCAACTCATGTGAACACCTTGACTGAAATACTGTCTTATTCAGAATAAGGTCAATAGTGGGATTATTGCAGCCCATGTAAACATAGTCACCGCTATATGGCTTAATGCAATCAGTCTACAGGCACAATGCAGATAACTTCTAAGATAAGAAATACTTATACTTGTATAGTGTATTAACCAGCCTACTGTACACAAAAGTAAACACACCAGGATGAATTAAGGCTAACTCAAAAATCAGGCAACCTAGATAAAAAGATTACCTGATTGCTAATTAAACAATGGATCAGAAACAATACAAGCACCCAGAGGATTTAATAACGTCTCAATTATGAAGCAGACTTGCAAATAAGTAAATCAAATCTGTATGAGTGAGGCTACAACACTTCACCTCACCTGTAAATTACACGGCAAACTCCTATGCCACCAGTTTGCAGAAATGTGTGTACATTAAAATGTAAATTCATTTAATTCACAAACCACACACTGAAAGAAACACACCTCCATCTGTCGCAACAACTTGGTGGGTCTTCTCAATTTCATTAATAAATACAGACATTTAAAACACAGCTGCGCCGATTCAAGCCCCAAAATGAGCCAGACAGATGTGTGAAACATGAATGAAACAGCGTCTTCAACAACACTATCACTGCCATAACCATGCATGTCGTAACACATTACGCTCCTAAGCGCTATGCCATGCTCTGGGCGTATGTAACTATTAGATACAGAGCGGCGTCTGAAAGACTTTTCTCTCCGCTTCTCGGCCACAACAGGCGGTGAGCTGCACACATGGCAGCGCCGGAGCTGTCAACACGCAACACCTCGCTGTCAAACCGGGCTGGGGCTCAGTGTCTCCCCCTGGCATTTGCTCACGGAAAGTACACCGCGTCCAAGGCCTAGCGTTAACCAACAGTATCCTTTCGGCCTATCCCGCTTGCCTTTACCAAAGAGAAAGTCAACAAAATGGTGGAGGAGATACAGGTCACGTGACTTCTTTGTGCTTTCGGGTGCATTTCATGGTCACACACACGGACACAACACGGCTTACGTGTAAAATATCAAACCGCTGCAACCTTCAAAGCACAACTGCGGTGGAAAGGGTTCATAATATTTAGTATTCATCGAGATCCGTCGTGTGCACGAAGGAGCAGATATGGCCGCCATTTTGCACAAGCTTGCGCAGGCAACATAGTGGCGCCCCTCGACATGAAAACACGGCTGAAGTGATCCCATACATGTCGGCCAGCAATAAAAAACATACCGATTCCTCCTCTTTTTCCATCCCCGTCGGCATCTGCGGCACTGCCCGGTTGATTGAGGCATATTCGTGCAGGTCTGGCAAATCCTCGCAGCGGAAGACGGGTAGAGGCTTACTAGCATCCAGCGCCCGTGCCCGAAACGACAATTTACTCATTTTTATAATAAAAGATGCAGCATAAATCTATTCGATCTGCTAGTAACAACAGCAGTTCTGCCCCGAGTTCTCATGGATGAATCTGTGACGGTCTCTAGAAGTCAGCCGGTCGATTGAGGGCAAGCTGGGGTGCGTAGCAGCGCGAACAGAGCCGGGCAGGCCCGGGTCTCGGTCACTCTCTGTCGGTCTCTTTTTTCCTAGGCTCCGCTGTTCCTCCCCGGTTCAATACGCCATGGCCAACATGGCGGACATTACAAACTCATGCAGCTCTCAGCTCGCTCCAAGCGGCCCAACCCCCTCGATCACACAAACAGCCATTCCCACGCAGTTTCGCACGCGTGCGCGCTCGCGAGACCCTTGGGGTACGAGGGAAGAAGGGCGGGGGGGGCGTACCGACGGGGGCAAGATGCTGGATGCTGATGAAGGGATGTGAACTTCCCAGGCTCGGGATGTTCTCATCCTGTAATACGCAACGCTGATGCTGACGTAAGAAAACATATTTATTGTCTGTGTTAAAAAACAAACAAACAAACTGTGTCAATAAAAAGAGGAGAAAAACAGGCAGCTCTCTGTCACACTACGGCATAAGATTACAAATGATTCTGTTTTTGAGTCAAACAGTATTTATGCATAGGCAAGCTGTGTGAGACCGCTTTTAAACCTTTAATCAAACATAAAAATGTCTCTATTTTGCCGTTTCAAAATGAATGCTAACAAGAAAGGACACGTTCTCCTAACAGATTTGTTTTGCAAATGTCGCCACCGTGTGGTACAAGCACTAACACACTACAATTCCCAACTTTCAAAGTGAATGGCTTCTGCCTTCCTTTTAATGCTTAAGACTAATGCACAAAAAGAAAGAAAGAGGAATGAAAGATAAAATATACTGCCATCTGTTGCCAGTTTTGATTTAATCATACATGTACATACTACATTCTCTCCATACTACACATGCACCTGCAAAGGGATGAACATGATAGAAAAAACTCAAACTGAAGTGGTTGTGTCAAAATTCACTAAAACTATGTAAAGAGAAAGTTTAGTTATTCTATGACTCAAACGTAACTGGAGAACAGTACTCCATTTAAACTCAGAATATGACATTTTACAGTTAAGAAAACTGATTAAATTAGGATATTAACAAGACGGCAAAAGTAACACAAGTAAGTACAACAAAAGAGAGAATACTGATACTAATAAATACTAATCCTTTAGATTAACTGTCCTTTGCAGGGTTTTTTGACATTGTGTATGATCCCTTTTTTCACTAGAGAAAGTATGTTCTGAGCTATTAACAATAAAAAGTATGCTGTGCTGTTGTAATAATGTTCCTAATGGTTCTTATATAATGAAATGACCATAACGGGGTAACGATGGATCCACGGATTCACACCTTAGGAGAAAAATAAGAAATAATCATACACTCAAACAAGCAGAATTGTTCTTGTATAGACCGCCCTGCACCACCGTGGTACTGGTTGATTCTTGTTTCCAACCATCAGATGTTGAAATCAGAACAGTAGTTCGTCTCTGTAGCCCAAAAGCTTCAAGGGTGCAAAAATGTGCACCATGACATGTTTGTCTGCCATTACTGATGCACCGCAAAATTATCCTTACAGAGCCAGAGAACAGATACCCATCGAGACAGCCCAATGTCAAAAGTATGGAAACTTCTCCAGTCAGACAGTGCCCATTTAAACCTTTTTGTTCCCAGATCTACTTCATTTCTATCATTTTGCTCACAGTGAATCACTGCAAGCGTTCTTCAGTTTAGTGTGACTTCTGATTGCAGGGCTTCAAGGTGTGAGCAAAACTCTGTCAAGTGCAACTAAATAATTTCCTTGGTTGCACTGGTGTGCCCAACATTTAGCTGGTCTGTTTATGCGTGTAGCCAGGGTCCAAAATTAATATCCACCAAGCACCAAATGTGGGTAAATTTTGGGTTTGGCGGACAAAAATTGAGGTCATCCGCCAGCTAGCCAGCAAAAAAAACTTGTAATCCCCAGTACACCGCCTTTCTACATCAAAAACAACACTCACTATCTGTTATGTGACACAGGTCTACGTTGGCAGAGCATTATGGTGAAAATAACATTAGATGTGTGACGTGATAATTTCCAACAGTGAACACATTATGGGTAAAAACTATTTTTTATGCTCAAACTTACATTTTTTTGTGCTACTGTGTTGCTTCCTGGCCATAATAAGACCCGCTATTCTGTGATCTGCTAAATCCAACTATTAGACTTTACTGTATATCACTTTTTATACAAACAAAAAAGTAAAATGAAGTTTTTCAGTCGAGTTTGTGCGCTAAAAACATGATTTTTTGTTGTTGTTGTTAAATTATGAACATGGCAAGCAGAAAGGTCTGAGCAAGCCCTTATAATATATAAGTGTCAAGAAAAGGTGTAATTGTTGTATTATTGTGGTGCCAAAGGATGCATTGAAAACTTTTGGGTGCATCTAAATTATGTGCCGCAGCACCTAAATAAAAATGTAATGCTGAGGTCAGACTACACAATATCAGCCTGATATTAGCCCGACAGGAAGACGTAGGGTGTCAGGTAGGCTCACAAACAATCAATGAGCGTCGGACGGGACAATTAACTGTTTCATCTTGCGCAGTATGTCATGATGGATGACAACCAATGCTGTATCTAGGACA
>MDSQ01000259.1_pt1 | contig 11859 bp, 5 predicted proteins | sample 1008251 | NCBI WGS metagenome assembly MDSQ01 (sample SAMN05526597, study PRJNA338239) | gut metagenome | isolation source: Hindgut content | host: Naso unicornis | place: Saudi Arabia: Red Sea | collected 2016-05
GCAGCTGCCCAAAATCCCCCCCCCCCGGTTAGTGACGATCAGATGATGAACTTTCAGCTTCTTTTGTCAGTTCATCTCCATGGAGCTAACTGTGCTTTACAGAGTTCAGAGGGAACTTAAGTGAAGGATCATATGAGTGTATTTGTGGCTTCTCAACATTAGCAGAGTTATCCTCTATCTTCTACAAATGTTAAAATGTGACCATATGCTTTTCCTATGTCTGCTTAATTCTAATGCTCAACTTACATCTATGCTTTTACATTTAAATGTAGATCCTGTGCCTTCAATCAAGTGTCTACATTTCCATCTCTCAGTCTTACTTTATCAAGGATTTTTCTACTTCTAGTTGTTCTTTTTACTGCTGTAAAAGTGGGAGATAAAAAAAGGCAAATCAGAGTAGCAGTGGAACTGAAATGCAAAGAGAGGTGCAATTTTTTTCCTCCTAATACATGTTGACACTAAGGGTGGCTAATACATAAATCATACAAGGTCATCCTGCTCAAGTGCACAATAGCTTCAGGAAAAAGAGCGGCTTGTTTGGAAGCTGCTCCGCATGGCAGCCGTTCAAATGATTATTCACTGTATGATATTGCCAACAGAGTCAGAGCACAAATGCAATGCCAGGATGCAGTTGCATCAAGCGTTATCTCACCATACGTGTACTCGGCCTCAAATAATAAAACACTCATGATTTATATAAACCACTTAAGTTTTAATATGGTTTTGATGCGGCAGCATGAGAAAACTCAGCTGCCCAGAGTCCAGAGTCACGGTTTACCCTGCGTAGGATCCCCCAACCTACAAGGGCATATTTACACAGCAAGGTCAACACATTAATTGGATTTTTTTTCTTTATCCAGAAAGGATTAGACAGCATGCCATGCAGACATTCAGTTCATCCATCAGAACGAGCCCATTAACAGTTAATTTCATTCTGTCTGACTTCACATGGCCCACTGAGCTGTCTCCTGCTTTGTAAGCATGGATACATGTGAGAGTTACATGGATAAACACGGCCCTTAGCTAGAAATGACACTTAAAAATACAGTAACAATATATTGCTTATTGGTGAGCACGGTCCATTTCGCTTCCCATCAATCTGTCCTCCGCCGTGGCTCTGTGATGCAAATACATCAATTGTTTTTCTTTCACTGTATGACTGCTGGCTCCTTCTATAGTTGGACCTAATGAGGTCTGACAGTGAACCTTTGCTAAGGGGGTTATTAATACTTGTGTTGAGGCAGGGATTAGGACTGCTGCAGGATGGATGGTCAACCTGCCTCAGTGTCAGAGCAGCAACCAAAACAATGGGTCCTCCATCTTGTGGACACGACACAGACCTCTCTACATGGCTATTAGTAAATTCAAACCAGGGACTGTCACGGTTAAACAAGGCAGATCAGTCAAAGCAGGCAAGGTAGTAACTCAGGAAAGGATGCGCAAGTGGAGTCCACAGTTGCACAAGATTATCATAAAATAGTGTTCACTTCCAATAAATTGCTTTAAAACAAGAACCAGTTCCATTAGTGAGAGAAAAACTTGTTATGAATTATCATCAAAACATTTTTAAGGATACAGCACCCCTTTGGCCCAGATATCTCTGTTATCTTAATGGAATATTTATTTTCCTGTTCCTATACGTTGACTCTTCTTTTTAAGAAGATCTTGCATGGGTCCTATATGGATACATAACTAAAAAGGTCTTTTTTCAGTTTCATCTGACAAAATAATGTAGTATTAGTGGTGGCATTATTATTCAATTGTGTAGATAAGTAGATAAAGGGAAGTATTAGAACAGGTAGAATAGGCTGGGCAGTGGTGAGGTTAGAGGTTAGAGAAGTGACCCTGTGACTGGAGGGTCATCGGTTAGAATCCCAAGACTGGTAGAATTTTTTTTAAAACCAGACTGGCAGGATTGATCGGGGTGTGGAAAGCGAAGGGCACCACTTGCCCTATCTGGTTTACAAGGACTGAGGGCACTTGAGCAAGGCCCTTAACCCCAACTGCTCCAGTGGCTGCAGATCAGACTGTTGTTGTATTGGGCAGCTTCCAAGTGTGAATGTGTAACTGTCTGATGGGGACGTACCTGTAAATAAGGAGCTCGTCTCTCAGTGTACTCCCCTGAATTAATAAAGGTAAAGAAAAAAAGGCTGTGTAGAAATCCTCCTTCATTCTAATGTTTGAGCTAGGAAGGCAGCACTTGTAAGGAACTATTTTTCCAGGCGTAAAAATTTCGTCTCAACAGCTCCTGGCTCCCCTCTCTCTCTCGCTCAGCGATTTTTGTCCAAATAAACGCAGACATTTTCTTTAGAAGGGTGAATTACCTCTACCTAGCAACTTTCATGTGTCCTACAGTGTTTCTATACCCAGTTTCAACATAAATGGCAGTGAATGGGGTTTAAAAGTGCAGTCTGAGATCTACGAAAACATACACATGGTCAAATTTAAACAACAACATTTGTAAATGATAGGGCTAATCTCCTCTAATGGTAAGGAGTCAAAAATAGGCTGGCACGGTCCTTTGATCTGCTGCTTAATATTGAAACATTTTCTCTGCTGTATCAGTCTCAATAGATTGCTCATTTACAGGCAAGTGATACATGCAGGTTTGCCAGATCTGGAAAGCTTCTTCATCAAATCAATTAAGGAACATATAATCCAATTCAAGATTAAATTAAAATGTAATTTTGTGTCTGCCCGTGCCTCTGGGGTCCGTAAGGAGGCTGAAAATTTGTAAGTGTTGCCAGATCTGTGAAGCACTTCTCATAAATTGCATTTTCATTGTGTTTAAATTAAATGTATTTAGGGAAAACCACTCAGGGAGAGTTGTGTTTTTATCAATAGTGACGGCAGTCAGAGACAGAGGTCTTTGGTGGGAATACATATGAGTCTCTTGTATTGTAGTGCTCTGCAGCTCCAGGCATCTCACCTTACACACTCACATTGGATCAAGCACTTTGGTCTTCAGTTCAGTCTATTGTGCTCTTCAATCCAAGCACCATTAGCCAGACCTCGCCAAGGCTATTTTGTGTTATGTCAGAACAGACTATGTTCCTCCCTGATGGGCTCAGACACTTTTTGGAGGGGGGTTGTCGTCACCATAGTTATAGACCTTTATTGCATAAACATGTTGACAAATGGTCCTTTGTAAACTTTGTTGCTGGCGACATTTATTCAGTAACAAAGCAGTTACTTGAGCTGGCTCCCTGGGCTTGCTTTCCATTCAGACTAGTGATCATTTGTCTGCACGCCAGTGGCCCCTGGGCTGCTAGCCCACCCATGACGGGGGGCTCCATGAAGGAACTTATTTATAATTGCAACTGAGGAAAGGTTTCCTAAAAGCATTTCGCTTTAATGAAGTTTACTGGCACCGGTAGACTGGTATGTAGCCAAAAGGTTTTAGTGTTCTTTAGTAACGTGTTAATATGATTTGTCTTGGCAACAAGCAAAAAAGTGAAATTGGCACAGAGAGTAGCCATGAGCTGGAATCCCAAAGCCAAATTTGTCATCCGTGTTTTTACTTTGAGGTGGGGTTGGAGGAAAAAAAATGTAATTAAGGCCATTGTTGCAGTTCTCTGTGGGGGAGCATTTGCTTTGGCTAAGCCTTGTAATTATGAATGATATCCTCTTTGGCCTGCTTTACTTTCTGTCCCTGCCGCAAAAATTGGATTTGTTCCACACACCCCTGCAAGACGCAAGATAATCTTTGACCTGAATTGTCATCACCTGCATTCACTGCTTGGAGCAATGCTTTTTCGACTCATTTAGCCCATTCACTTAAAAGCTTGCCATCTCATAAGCAACCGTGCTAACACGATGATCACAAAAAATGAACGCCCTGCCCACAGAGAGGCTGAGTGATCCCATCAGCGTTGGGTTACCTGGCTGCCCCCCTGCTCACTGTACCTGTCGAGAAAGACATTAGTGCAGCGGTATGCTAAGGCAGGAGGGTGGGATGACCTCTGAGGTTTGGGTTGACAGTATGAAGGCTCCTCCAGGCCTGAGTGCTCTCTCTCATTGAGTGTCTCGCCTGACCTGGCCAGTTAGGCCCAGCACAGACCAGGCTTTCATTGCACCCAGCCCTGCAGCAGCAGCTCCTAATAAAGCTACCATTTGATCCCCTTGAATTTCTAAATCGTTCTCCTTTTGATTCCCTCTTAACTTGGCCTGTGTTTTTCCACTTTGTTCTGAACAGAGGGTCAGGTTTCTGCTCTTAGTGATGAAGTGTTTGGTGAACTGTGTATGTAGCTGTGTGTATGTGGTTTTTTTTTCCAACAAAAGTGTTATTCATTAATGACATTATTTAAACAAGTTATTGCTGTGAAGACATCCAATAAATGGAAATTTTTTCTCAATTCTTGTCTTGGTTAGTTTTGTATCAGACCCACTACTTTAAAGGTCCCCTGTTATTTTATTAGCTCTTTGTTAGGTCTGATTAGGCTGCCACACACGTTTTATTAACTATCAACACTACTTTTTCCATGTTAGCGTGTGATCTGTTGTATCTGATTGTAAACTGAAACTTGTACAAATAAGCTTTTGTGTAGGGATTTAATTATTATTATTATTATTATTATAAAGGAGTAAATACAGGTGCAGCCAGCAACATGTAATTTACACTTATTACATACAAGCAGGTGCAAAAAATAAGACATAGCTAATAGCAGACATAAAGAGGTATGCTTGCTGGAAATCTACAGCAGGGTGAGCAGCAAAATGATATGAATAGACTTGTGGACTTTAAAGGCCCAGAAAATGATAGGTTTGTTTTAAAAGGCTGATTATTCTCGGGTGTAATGAGCAAAGTATACCCATAAATTTGCAAAGTTGCCTCAAGGCAGGGCCCAGTGTGTCAGGACGGCATGGTGTTTTCTCTTTAACACCCCTCTTTAACTGCTGAGAATGGTGTTTAAGGAAATTACACCCCAGGTAGCAGGCACTCCCAGGCTTTGTTAATTGAATGCCCTTTTCATCGCTGTTGTCCAACAGGCTCCTACTGTGAGCTTTGTTTTTGTAATCATTGCGTTAAACACACAAATTAAAACACAATCACTGTATTGGCTGTCTGAATAAAAGCTAAAAAATGTGTCTGACCCTGGTCTTATCATCTTCTTTGAAATACTTTTTGGTTTTTCTTTAAGGTAGAAGACTCTGTGTCTGCTTCGCAGAGGCAACCATTCGGCACGCACACCTCCACGTCGTCCATTCATTCCTGATAATGGACACCTCGTCGCGCATTATCCCTTACGTGTTGTGTTGTGTTGTATCATTTTTGTCACGGTGTATATCATATTGTATAGTATCAGCTTGTATCACACTGGGTTGTGTTGTATCACATTGTATTGTTTCATGTTGTATGTTACTGGGGGGGGGTTTATTTGTTAAGCATAAAGTTACAGTAGTTGCACAGTTGTAGACATCAGAGTTAAGGAAAAATAAGCAAGAAAAAAGGGCTTAAATCGGCAGTTATCACGAGTCCACCATTTAAAAATTAATTTTACTTCATAAAAAGGAAAGTTTATCACAACGGTTATCACATTGTAATTTCAAATGTATCCAATGTATCAAAATGACATGTAAAATCTAAATACTTTTTTTGTTCTGTTTTGTCTTGTTCTGTTTTGTTTTGTTTTTTGGTGGTGAAAATATGTAGGAGAAAAATTAGTGTCCTCCCACTTGAATTTCTGTAAATCCTTTTCTCTTTCACATCCTCTGCAGCTTTCACATTGCAGTCCAAATGCCAGGGAAGCATTATCTCAGGCCTCGCTCGCTCAGATCACAGAGAAAGTATTTCCTGACATGTGTTGGTGCCCTGGCCTGTACCCGTGCCCGACTCTGTGTGTGTGCCCATGGCACTCAGCAGAACAGGGGGAAATGAAAGAGCTCTTATGCTGGTGCCAGTCACAGATGCCCAGCACCACCACCCGCCCACGTCACCGCCTGCTCTGTCTGCATTCCCCTCTGACATTGTCCGGACGGGAGCCTGCACAGACCTGCAGGTGGCCCCATTAGCAGGGAAAGTATGTCAGTGGAGCTGCCCAGGGAGCGTGAATGAAGCAGGCTGTTCCTAAATTCTGGCTTCTCAGGAATGAAATAGGAAGTAGGGCTGTTAACTGCAAAAACACTGAAATACTGAAATGCAGATAGTTGTGCTAAATTCTAATGGCTACATGCTAATTCTGTGGTGCAGCATGTCAAAATCAGGTTGTGTTGTATTTGATATGTATCTTTTTCTAAATTAGCATTTTTGGTTTTAAGCATGACAGGGAAGCACAAGCCTTCTACACAAATATAATATCAAAAATGAACAAAATTGCAGCCCTGAACAAATCTGTATTTTGCAGTTCATGGTCTCTCTTTGGTTGTACACAAGGGTTCTAGGTGTGAGGAAGTGGATAGAAAGGCCTGTGGGAGTGGGAGTGCGTGTGCCTCGTGCAGTGCAGCATCCAGACTCCAGCCTCGCCAGATCCAGGCCCAGCCTCACAGCTATCTGTTCCACAAGCTGAGATCAAAGTGAGGGTGCTGGCAAATCTGCCTGAGCTCCGGCACAGCCTCACTCCAGCAGCTGCTGAGCAGGAACAGCCTCAGCATGCCTTGTTGAGGTTAGGGAAGGGAGCTGAAAGATTCATGGGCTGGATGTGTCATTAACTCACTGCATGATTGATTTCCCTCATGACTAATAATGTCACAATTCAAAAGAAGACCAAAAAAAGGCAAATATTTTCAAACACATCATTTGTTGTTCCTTTTCCCTACGCCAGAGATAGAACTGCAAGACAGATTTCTGCCTGTCTTTCTTTTGTAGCTCCTTCAGTCTTGTTTTGTGAGATCTCCAGGAGTTGTTTGGCACTTGAGAAAAAAGACAGCGATGAAATCATTGATAAAATTTTTGGATCCCGGAGTGGCCTGGCAGCTACAGCAGCCTCATGTTGCCTTTCTGCCACTCTGAGTGGTCACAGAATCATACTTACCTACGGATTAAAATTTATTAACGCATCTTTTAAGCATTTCTTTACCTTTTCATTTATCCTTATTCTATTCATGATCATGAGCGGACTGCAGCCTATCTAAGTATGCAGAGAAAGAGAGGCAAGAAATCACCATGGTCAAGTCTCCAATCAGTCATAGTGCTAACACACAAAGACAGAAAACACAACACAGAATTCTTGTATCTTTTGACATGAAAGGGTTTTTTTGTTTGTATTTGTTGTTGTTTTTGTTTGGGGTTTTTTTTGACTATCATCACAAAATACTGAGTTTTTATTCTAAAAGCATTTGATCATTTTTCAAAAACCTGTAATGGTCAGAAGACTGTGTGACATGTCATGTTGTTGGCTGGTACATTCTGTCCAGTTGATCTAATTTATTTCCCTTTTCAATAAAGGGCCTCCTGAGGCAAGGTGGTGCACAGAGACAGACATGTGAGCCTTTGGCCGTCTGTGAGTGTCTGCTCATTAATTAGGCCAGGGAATTCCATCGGCCCACGTTCTGAGGGGGAGCAAAGGTACCAGATGGACTCTGGGTGGGGTGTTAAGAGAAGAAAAACAAAATGGACAGAAAATAGGAGAGACAGACAAGCAACAACACACATACACCCACACACAAACAATTACATCATTGTCAAAACTGTCATGAAAGATCAGCCAACCCCAACCTACACCCCCAACCCCCAACCTCGCACCAATCCTGGAGTAATTTCTACTATATGACCTAATAAGAATGAGAATTAAACGCTGTAAAATGTTATCAAACCACTATCAAAGTGAATTTGTGTTCTCCTCTGGAAAAAAGGGCATAATCTGCCATAAAGCCAGCTAGGCTGTGTTTGACCCATAAATACCCTGTTTGCATTTTGCCACAGTAAATCCTCCACCCTCTCTTAGTAAATGCCAAGTCAAAGAAGCTTAAGAAAAGATAGAGCAATGAATTTGTCGCTCATGAATACAGTTAATGTTGTTTTTTCACGTTTCATATGTTACTTGATTTGATTTGCTGTTATTGTTATTTCAGCTCTTAATCTTCTAGGATTGAAACTCCACAGGCCAAGCGTGTCTCAGCCAGACTGATAGACAATGAAATTACCAGCAGACTTGGCACTTCAAGCAAACATTGAGATGTTTACTATTTTGCTGTATGGGATTTTAACAGGAATAGTTGTTTTTGACAACCTATCCAACACAAGAAACAGACTTTACAATGTAAGGATAATATTTTCAAATAGCAGCACCCTGTTACTGATTGGTGGAGTCCTAATATGTGCTTCTAGCTTATTTTTGTTTTGCTCACACAATTTCTTTTCCCCACATTTTCCATCATATATCAGAATTGTATAAAACGCAATGCTAAGGAAAAGAGAGAGATACAGTTCAATTATTTTGACTGTATAAATAAGAAAAACTCAATTTCCATTTTGGTGAAAGAAAAGTGATAAAGGAGGATTGATCGATCAGTTGATGAATTATGGACAGGAGGGAAATGTGCCGCACTGAAAGATTCAGATAAAAAATGGAGAAACTGAGGATGACAAAGTGAGAGCGAATGTGTCAAAAGATTGAGAGAGTCGGCGAAAAACAGCTGCAGATAGATGAGAGTCAGCGAGAGCATGGAGGAGAGTTGTGATAGATAGATAAAGAGGGAGAGTGCAAAAGGGGGAGAGCTTTTGATTGCTGGTCTCAGGCAGTTTGACTGGTCGGTGACAGCATGCTCCTGCTCCGACCATACGGCCTGTCTCCTTAGCTAACAGCCCTGCTGCACGGGGAATGTCCCCAGGCCTGACATTTTGACACGGGCGCCACGTTGACAAATAGCTGGAGTTTTCACCTCCTGCTACACTGTCTGCTTCCTGCTAAACCAGCCCTTGCTGACTGTATGAAGTTAGGGGGCGGGAGGGCTGACATATCTGCTGTCAGGCCGGGGGCTGCTGATCGAGGTCTCTGTGGGTGGCAGACTCCTACAAAGAGGGAGGGGTGAGGTGGCGCTGGCCATTGACGGAACACTTGAGCCATTTTTGGGGCTTTTTGCACACCGTTGACTTATTTCGCACACTGCCCCACTCTCACTCCCACACAAACACACCCCAACCTGTCCCCTCTGTACTCCCAGCTGAGAGGACTTGTCAGTTTGGTGTTGGCTGGGCAGTCGTGTAATCACAGCACAGCAAGGAGTTATAAAGTGCACACCCAGGTCACAGATGAAGTGAGGTCACGAGATGGAGGTGTTTGTATTTGAAAAGGCCTGTTCTTTAATGTGAAAAATTTTTTTTGTTTTATTGTTATTACTGACAAAATGTAAAGGTCAATTTTCTTTGCTTTAAATTGACACACATGAGAAAGAAATTCCTTCTCCCGTAGACAAATTACTTGTTTATCATCCAGCTATTGTTCACTCCCAGTTTTGACAACCACAGAGAAAATGTATCAAGGCAAAACTTGTAATAATCACCAGTCAGTCAGGCTTACTTTGTTTTCACATATACTGATCCTTGCCTTACAAAAGATGGGAAAAGAAGTGTTGTTGTTGTTTTTTAATTGAATGTGCATCTCCCTTTTGCCTGAGGTGTCTCCATGGTCCTGACTACAGACAGTCTTTAACACAATCTTGAATAGGAAACATACAGGTGTGTGTGTGTGTGTGTGTGTGTGTGTGTGTGTCTGTGTGTGTCTGTGAGTGTGTGTGTGTGTGTGTGTGTGTGTGTGTGTGTGTGTGTCTGTGTGTGTGTTGGATGGGAATGCCTCCAGATGAAGGTACTAGAAGGTGCCAAGTGGGTCATCTGCCTTCTTATCTGTTTGTGTGTGTGTTCTCTGTAGATATGTGTGTGTGTGTGTGTGTGTGTGTATATTTGTGTGTGCGGTGGGAGTGTTATGCCATCATATCAACTTAATCCCCAAATCCTTACGTCTAATATCAGCTCTCCTGACACACTGGGAGGAAAAGTGTGTGTGTGTTTTTCTCTCTCCGAGTGTATGAGTGTGTGTGTGCCTGCGTGTGTGTGTACATGAAATTTGTGTCAGTGCCAAGGTGCACCCCTGGCACTCCAGTCACGCATCAGTGTGTATGTGTGTGTGTGTGTGTGTGTGAGAGAGAAGCAGATTGGGCTTGTTACAGGTGTCTATAAACATCAAAGTGGCTCAGAGCGACAGAGACCTGCAGCTCTCAGTTCAGTCTGTGCAAATGAACAACATACAGCTCATGTATGTATGAATGTAGATATAACATGCATTCTATATAAGCACAAATTTTTCATTACTGATATTTACCATTGGCTTTTATAAGGAACTTTATAAGGAACCACGGTACATTCAGTTAGGAGGAAGTCTCCTTCCGCTCAGACTTGCAGCAGTTTTTGATCCATTCCTCAGTGTTTAGCTAATTATTTGTCAATCGTCATCAGCTCTTTAAATGCAATATGTCATTTCTGCCCCTTGAGGTCTCTGTACCAAAACAATAAAAACCAAAGACATAGTTTACTGACATCATGAAGTAGTTTTTGGCTAAGATTTGGAGTTGGTCCCCGGGCACTGTGCTGCAGCAGTGTGTGTAGTTCAGGTCAACTTTGAATAGGATGGGTCACATGCAGAGGATCAATTTACCCAAGCAGATTAATAAAGTCACTTCTCTTTTTCTAGCTTACTTATTGTTTTTTGCCTAATTTATTACCCGCTTTTCCTTTTTAATTTGAATATTTCCTTGTACAAGTCATCTTGGAGACCATTCGCCCTGACTTTTGGATAATTTCTGCTTTGCTTTCGTGCCCTTGAGCCACACATGGCATCAGTTCTGCTGAAGCACAGTGGATTTGAGGGGCTCATCGGATCATTCAGTCGACACGAGCCAGGCGGCTGAAGCAGATTCAGGATGGTAGAGGGTGGCAACACGTGAAGCTAGTTCCTAGCAGAGCAACGAGTCCACAGTGACTAGCTCCTGTGCTGTTTGTTTCCCAGAGTGCTTTGCTAAATGCTTTTGTGTTCAATATATCGATGTTATTTGTGTGAGTTTTAGTGTTGTCACACCTAATGAAGCGTTAAGGACTGGGTTCATCTGATACTCCATCTGAAGAAGTTACATGTGTCATCAAACAGCCTCTCGTGTGAAGTAAGTGACGTCAAACATCCAGAAGCTAATTTTTTCCTGACGATGGTTCAGAACAGCCGATAACTGAGTTTCACATTCGGTCGTGTTCTATGGACACACATTCATTCCACTACAACATCTGAGTCTTGAGCAGACTGTAGACTAGAAAAGGGTGTGAGTGTGTCATGGTGATAGCGCTGAGGTGATGCACAGTAATCAGAATTCATCTAGGCAGGTCTTTTTACTGTTCATGAACCCCAAACCCCCTCATCCACCATATCCCAGCATGCACTTCACCTAAAACCCTCCTGTTTCATAGCAGGAACAAAAGTGGTGACTGAGAGTGCATGCACACTGTTGTGAATTATTTCCCTGAACTGAGCAGCAGACATTACATCACAGTGAAACAATGTGCTGTCAGTGATGGCTCTCATCATGGTGAAACTAGAGGCCATATTCTAAAAAAATAAAAAAAACTCAGACAAGTCATTTCCATCTTTGATGATATTATGTTTATTCTCCAGCCTTTGACAGATAGCTGCTGCTGCTGCAGAGCTGTTAATATAAGCACTTTATTAAAGTGTGTGTGAGTGTGTTTAGGATCACATACAGTTGTGTGTTTCTGACGGCATGCAGGTGTGTGTCTGTCTTCAGTGCAGTTCAATCAGATGAAGTAATGCTCATTAGAAACAGTAAAAATGCCACCATGACACATTTTAAAATAAAAACAAGCAAAGATTAAATGTCTGGATTTACTCAGACACACACGACCACATTGGTATGAGACGA